>Ga0187827_10000626_pt1 | contig 55031 bp, 48 predicted proteins | sample ETNtaG_39_FD_167969 | JGI IMG/M metagenome (GOLD analysis project Ga0187827, IMG submission 167969) | Marine microbial and viral communities from oxygen minimum zone, Eastern Pacific Ocean - ETNP2014_SV_150_PacBio MetaG (Illumina Assembly) | ecosystem: Environmental > Aquatic > Marine > Hypoxic...
GGTGCGGGTGTCGACTTTGACGTGCTCGCCCTTTTCGATGAACAGCGGCACGGAGACAACGAGGCCGGTTTCGAGCGTTGCCGGCTTGCGGGCGCCGGACACGCGGTCGCCCTGCAGGCCGGGTTCGGTTTCGGTGATGATCAGCTCCACGGATGCTGGAAGGTCGACACCGATCACGTCCTCGCCGTACATCATGAGCATCGCCGTGTTCTGCTCGACGAGGTAGTCGGATGCCTCACCAAGCGTCTCGGGGTTCACCGTGAGCTGGTCGTAGGTCTCGGTGTCCATGAACACGTAGTCGGTGCCGTCTCGGTAGAGGAACTGCATGGCCCGCTTGTCAATGATGGCCCGCTCGACCTTCTCGCCGGCGCGGAATGTGCGGTCGATGACGGCTCCGGTGCGGGAGTTCTTGAGGGTGGTGCGTACGAAGGCGTGGCCCTTGCCGGGCTTTACGTGCTGGAACTCGACCACCGAGAAGAGGGTGTTGTCGAGCTCGAGGGTCATCCCGTTCTTGAGGTCGTTGGTGGTGATGATCGGCATGTTCTGGTCTCGCTGTCGGGGTGTGGTGGGTGTCAGGTGGCGCTGGGCGACATGGTGAGGCGTCGGCAGCCTCCGCTGTCCACGACCACCGTGTCCTCCCAGCGGACGCCGCCGACTCCGGCGATGTAGGCGCCCGGTTCGACGGTGACCACCTGGCCGCTGCGAAGGGTAGCAGTGGAGGTTCCCGACAGGGCCGGTGCCTCGTGGATGTCGAGGCCCACGCCGTGGCCGGTTCCGTGTGTGAATGCGTCTCCGAGCCCTGCTTCTGTCAGGACGCTGCGGCATACGGCGTCTACTGCGGCTGTTGCCACGCCGTCGGCAACGGTTGCGATGCCTGCCTGCTGAGCCGCAAGCACCGCTGTGAGCATTTCGGCCTCGGGGCCGTCACCTGGTCCGCCGATACGGGCGGAGCGGGTCATGTCGGAGTGGTACCCGTCGACAATGGCACCCAGGTCGCAGACCACGAGGTCTCCCCTGGCGATGGTCCTGTCACCGGGGCGGGCATGAGGGTGGGCGCTGTTTGGTCCTGCCGCCACGATGGTCTCAAAGGCCCTGTCGGATGCGCCGAGGTTCCGCATGGCGTTGTCCAACGCTGATGCGACCTGCCTCTCGGTTGGTCCTGTGTCGAGCATTGGCCAGATCTCGGCGAGCGCCGCGTCGGCTATCGCAGCGGCGGCTCCGATGCGGGCCAGTTCTCCTTTGTCCTTGACCTCGCGCAGGGTCTCGACGAGACCGTCGGTGGCGACAAGCGATGTCCCGTCGAACCATTCGATGAACCTGCGCTGGTCTGTCCAGGTGATGGAGTTGGCTTCGAGGCCCAGGTTGGTGATACCGGCGGTGAGGCCTTTCAAGAGCTGCTGGCGTCCGGCGACCGCTATCTCCACCTCGACCTCGGTGCCGGTGCCGGCAATCTCCCGGGGTGCCTGGTCGCGGTAGCGGCCGTCGGTCACCAGCACGGCCCGGTCCGCATCGATCAGGAGTAGCCCGGCCGAGCCCGTGAAGCCGGTGAGGTAGCCGATGTTGGTGGTGGAGGTGACGAGCAGTGCCCCGCAGCCGGCGTCATCCAGGCTGGCCCGCAGCCGGCCCAGGCGCAGCCCCACCTCCATTGGTGGAAGAACTGGCGTCGTCACCGGTTACTCAGGCAGAGGCCAGCAGGGCCGCCACGGCGTCCATTGCCAGGCGGTAGCCGTCGCTTCCGAACCCGGCGATGGTGCCGGCGGCCACGGGTGCCACGACCGAGGTGTGGCGCCACGGCTCGCGGGCTGCCGGATTCGACAGGTGCACCTCGATGACCGGGCCGTCGAAGGCGGCGAGGGCATCGTGGATGGCCCAGGCGTAGTGGGTGAAGGCGCCGGGGTTGATGACGATCGCTGCACAGTTGGCACGGGCTGCGTGGATTGCGTCGACGAGCTCGCCCTCGTGGTTGGACTGCAGGTGGTCGATCGCCAGCCCGTGGGCTGTGGCCGCCTCAGTTGCCACGGTCAGGTGGTCGTCGAGGGTTTCAGCGCCGTACACCTCGGGTTCCCGCTCACCGAGCAGGTTCAGGTTGGGGCCCGACAAGACCATCACGGTCTGTGTGCTCATGGTTGGCGGTTCCTCTCGTTCTCAGGGTTCATCTCACCCTGTCCAGGGTCTTTCCTACAAGGTCGAGGTCAACTCCGTGGACCGGCTCAACCCCGTGGGGGCCGTCCAGCACGAAGGTCAGGCCTTCGAGTGCCTTCTTGTCGCGACCCATTGCCGCAAGCAGTTCGTCGTCGTCGGCTCCGGTGGGAAGTGCCGACGGCAGGTCGTAGTGGTCGACGATGCGGCGGTGTTCTGCGACCCTGTCGGTGTCTATGCGGCCCAGTGCCGCGGCCAGCTCCGCTGCGTACACCAGGCCCACGGCCACGGCCTCGCCGTGGCGCATGTCGTAGCGACCGGTGGTCTCTATGGCGTGGGCGAGGGTGTGCCCGTAGTTGAGCACCGCCCGGTGGCCGGCTTCGCGCTCGTCGGCGGCCACCACCCGGGCCTTGATCTCCACACATCTGGCCACCTGTTCAGCGATGTCGAGGCCTTCGATGTCCTCGCCACCGAGGAAGTGGTACTTGGCCATCTCACCCCCGCCGCAACGCATCTCGCGCTCGGGGAGGGTCGCCAGGGTGTCGGTATCGCAGAACACGGCTACCGGCTGCCAGAACGCCCCGACCAGGTTCTTGCCCTCGGGCAGGTTGACGCCCGTCTTGCCGCCGATGGCTGCGTCGATCTGGGCCAGCAGGGTTGTGGCCACGTGGGCCACGGGTATGCCCCGGTGGTAGCTGGCTGCGACGAATCCGGCCACGTCGGTAACCACTCCCCCTCCGATACCAATGACCAGATCGCCCCTTGTGAGGCCCCATGAGGCGAAGCCGCTGCACAGGTCCTCGATTGTGGAGAGGGTCTTGGCCGACTCTCCGTCGGGGATGGTGAATACGCGCTGTTTGCCGGCGGTCTCAATCTCTACCCCGATTCCCTTCTGGGTGACGACGGCGACACGCGACGTGGCTGGGAGCACGGTCGACATGGCATCGACAGCCGCTGGACCGATCACAACCGGGTAGGAGCGTCCGCCGGGCAGGGGTACGTCGACGGTGATCATGTGGTCACCGGGTCCGGCAGTGCGGCTACGACGGTGTCGGCCACCTCGTCGACGGTAATGCCGTCGGTGTCGACCACATGGTCGGCTGCGGCCTCGTAGTCGGGGCCGCGCCGGGTCGACAGCTCTGCGAGCACCTCGGCCGGGTTGCCTGTCTGGAGGAGGGGTCTGCCGGCACCGTCGCCGACCCGCTCGGCGAGTGTCTCCGGCCGGGCCCTCAACCAGACGACCGTGGCCCGCTCGGACAGAAGTTCCCTGTTTGCCGGGCGTTCGAGCACTCCTCCGCCGGTGGACAGCACGACGGGTTGCGCCAACGACAGTACCTCTGCCAGTGCTGCCTGCTCACAGTCCCGAAAGCCGGACTCGCCCTGTTCCTCGAACAGCACGCCGACTGAGCGACCCTCGCGGCCGGTCACCAGCACGTCGAGGTCCAGGTGGCGGAGGCTCCGGCGCCGGGCCACGGCTGAGCCCACCTCGCTCTTTCCGGCTCCCATGAGGCCCACCAGCGCAAGATGGGGCCCACCGGGGGTGTTGTGGTCGGTTGCCATCACGACAGGCTACTGATGCCGACCCTCCGGCTCGGGCGAATACCGCTTCAGGTGATCGAAACGACCATGACCGCTGCGGCTCCCAGCCACGGACCGAATGCCAGCGTCTGAGGCCACCCGTGCCCGCGGAGCCGACCGAGAACCTGCCACACCAGGGCAAACAGGCAGGCGAGAACCAGCGCAGTGAGGACCGCTGTGGGAAACCCAATTCCCGCAGCGAAGCCGATCTGCCATCCCATGGGGACGGCCAACTTCACGTCGCCACCGCCGAGGCCCGATGGGGCAAGCGCCCGGACCGTGAACAGCAGGCCGCCGTACGTGAGAGCGCTGACACAGGCCCACAACAGGCTCCCGGGGCGCCCACCTGAGACGGCCGCGGCTGCGTCGAGGAGTACGAGACCCGCCAGGAGGGTGGCGACCATCGGGTCCGGCAGGCGCCGGCTGCGCAGGTCCACAATCGACAGGGCCACAATCCAGACCGTCATCCATGCCAGGGCCACGGCCTGGGCCTGATCCACGGGGGCTACAGGGGTTCAGCTGGCTGCGCGGGCGGCCAACTCGGCCCGTGCAGCCTGTTCCATGGCCGCCACCGGTGCCTCCCCACCTGTCCAGTGGGTGAAGGCAAGCGCAGCCTGGAAGATGAGCATCGAGAGGCCTCCGTGGGCCTCGATCCCGCGTTCGCGGAGTGCCACCACCCATGGTGTGGCGAGGGGGTGGTAGATGAGGTCAACGGCGACCTGGCCCGGGTTAAGGAGGTCGGGGTCGACGGGCATGGCCGAGCCGCCTTCACCCATGCCCACCGGTGTCGCGTTGACAACCAGGTCGGCGCCAGCCACCGCAGCGGTGTCGGCCACCCGCCCGACCCCGTCGGCGAGGCCGGCAGCCACCTCTGCCCTGCCTGGTGTCCGGTTGACCACTGCCACGTCTGATGCTCCGGCGACAGCCAGGGCGTGCACGACGGCCCTGGCTGCACCACCCGCCCCGAGAACGACGGCCGTGCGACCTGCGGGGTCAAAGCCGGCATCGTGGGCAAGACCGTCGATGAAGCCACCGCCATCGGTGTTGTGGCCGACGAGGCGTTGTCCGTCGACGACCACGCAGTTCACGGCGTTAAGCCGTCGGGCCACGTCGCCCAGTTCGTTGACCGCTGCGGCAACGGCTGCCTTGTGCGGCATTGTCACCGAGAGGCCCACGAGGCCCTCGCTGCGGGCCCAGTCGAGTGCCCGTGTGGTGTCGCCCTCGGCCACCTCGTGTGCAATGAACGTCCAGTCCAGGTCGGCTGCAGTGAACGCCGCGTTCATGATCGCCGGAGACAGCGAGTGTGCGACCGGTGAGCCGATGACCGCCGCCATGCGGGTACGGGACTTTGATGTGTCAGCCACAGCCAAGGTCCTTTTCTACACATACGCGCCGTGCAGCCTCGAACTCGTCGGCGGTCTCGGCAAACGTGTGGGCGCCGACGACTTCGTTCTCGTCGGTACGCACGTAGTAGAGCCAGGGCCCGTCGGCAGGGGCAAGGGCGGCCTTGAGAGAGGAACGGCCCGGGGCTGCAATGGGTGTTGGTGGCAGGCCGGCTACGACCCTCGTGTTCCACAGGGACTCGGTGGCCAGGTCCTCGGCGGTGAGGGGCTCACCGGCGGTCTTGGCCACGGCGTAGCGGGTGCTGGCGTCGATGCCGAGCGTCCATCCGAGGTTCAACCTGTTGTGGATGACCCGGCTGATCTTGGCCCGGTCACCGTCGAGCAGGGCCTCCTCCTCGATGAGCGAGGCCAGGATGACGGTGTCGTACGGGGTGAGGCCAAGTTCCACCGAACGCTGCTCCAGGTTGAGTTCCTCTACGACCGCCAGGAACTGGTCGTGCATTCGGATCAGCAACCCCAGTTCGTCGGTGATCGTGGCATCGTCGAGCTGGTAGGTGTCGGGGAACAGCAGGCCCTCAACCAGAAGGAATGGCAGCTCGCCGGGATAGTGCTCCCAGATGAGGCGGTCGCTGGCGAGGGCGGCACGCATCTGGGCCTCGTCGAAGGTCGGCATTCTGCGGACCACACGGTTCACCATCTGGTTCAGGGTCAGGCCCTCGGGGATCGTGATGCGGATGACCTCTTCGGGCAGGGGACCCTCTTCCAGCAGGGCAACCGTGTCATCAAAGGAGAGGTGTTCCCGGAGCACGTAGTTGCCCGCCTGGAACGAGTACTCGGCCCCGGTCTGGCAGTCGATGAGCCATTGCAGTCCTGAGGGACACCGCATCCACTGGCGGAACATCGCAGGATGGTCGATCACGCCGGCATCGCCAAGGGCCACCGCAACGTCGTTGGTCGACCAGCCTTCCTGGATGGTCAGCTCGACATCGTCGCCGGGTGGTGCGCTGGGGCGAAGTTGGTTGTCGACCCAGCTGCGGAACCCGCCGAAGGCGACGGCCGCTCCGAGCAGCGCAACGGCAAGAACACCTCCCCACCTGGGGATGGGACCCAGCAGTGGCCGGTGACGCACCCAGGTGACGTCGGGGCTGGGCTCGTCGGTCGGGAGGGGGCGCGTCGTGACGATGGCCTCGTCGGGCTCCTGTCCTGGGTGGTCGGCCTCCCATGAGGGCACCTGCTCGACGGGACGTGTCTCTGCGAACTCGGGTTCGGAGTGCAGGTCGATGTGGTCGCTGCCGGGCCCGTCGGGGGTGACAGGTGTGTCGTCGCTCACGGGGACTGCTCCCCTGCCCGGCCCTCGAGCCATGCCTGGAGCATCACCGAGGCGGCCACCTTGTCGACGACCTTGCGGCGATCCTCTCCGCGCATGTCCTGTTCGCGAAGTTGGCGGTCGGCGGTGACCGTGGTGAGGCGCTCATCGTGGGTCTGTACCGGCACGGTCAACCGTGTTGCCAACTGGTCGGCTTCGGCGATCATGCTCCTGGCCATCGGGCCGATTGAGCCGTCCAGTGAGTAGGGCACGCCGACAACCACGACCTCGGCCTCCCATTCGGCGACGAGGGCTGCCACAGCGCGGTGCTCGCCCTCCCTATCGCCGGTGCGTGCCAGAACCTCGATGGGCATTGCCAGGTAGCCGTCGCTGTCGCTGACCGCCACGCCGATCCGCTTCGTTCCAAGGTCGAGGCCGATTGCCCGCACGACTGCGCCGCGGGCCTAGCCGGCCAGGGCTGCTGCCCGTGCCTGTTCGAGTGCCTCGGCAAGGTTCTCGGGGGACCTGCCGCCGACGACGGTGAGGTCTGGGCTGGGGCGCCCGCCACCGTCGATCGTCTTGGCGGCGTCGGCTACGAGCGCACCGGCATCGAGGCCGCTGTCGGGGGCTACGGCTGCCACCAGGGCTGCCCCGCCTCCGTCGGGCGATGTGCCCAGCACCACGGCCCGGACCCCGTCGCGGTCACGTATGGCTGCGGCCAGGTCGCGGAGGCCGTCGCGGTCTATGCCATCGACCATGGTCACGACGATGCCGTTGTCGGCCGAGGCTGCCAGCTCGTCGGCGCGGCCCAGGGCAAGGTCGCGTCTGGCACCGGCCAGCTCGGAGCGAACGGCCTTGGCCTCGGCGAGGCGTCGGGCGATGCCATCGATGAGGTCATCGACCGGTACTCCCACCAGGTCGGCGGCTTCGGCCAGGGATGCCTCGGCCCCACGGAGCCGGTCAATGGGTGCGGTTCCGGTTATGGCCTCGAGGCGACGGATGTTGGAGCCGATGGAGCTCTCTGTGGTGATCTTCACGGGCCCGATGTCACCCAGGGCCGACACGTGGGTTCCACCGCAGAGTTCAACCGAGTTGGGGCCGGCCTCGAGCACGCGTACCTGGTCTCCGTACTTGTCGCCGAAGAAGGCAATGGCGCCGAGGGCCTCGGCTTCTTCGCGGCTGGTCTCGAAGTTGCGGCATTCGTGGTTGGAGAGGATCTCGGCGTTGGTGAGGTTCTCGACGGCCGCCACCTGTTCGGCGGTCATTGCCTCAAAGTGGCTGAAGTCAAAACGCAGGTGGTCGGGTCCGACCCATGATCCCTGCTGCTTGACGTGGTCGCCCAGAACCTGTCGCAGCGCCCAGTGGAGGATGTGGGTGCCGGTGTGGTTGCGGCGGATTGCCGCGCGTCGTTCGGTGTCGATGGCGGCCGTCACGGTCTGCCCCACCTCGGGGCCCAAGGCGTCGGCAGTGACCTTGTGACAGTGCAGGCCGTCGAGGGCGAGGGTGGTGTCGAGAACCTCGACGGAGCCGCCGGCCCAGGTGATGGTTCCGGTGTCGCCCACCTGGCCGCCGGACTCGGCGTAGAACGGGGTCTGGTCGAGAACAACCGTGTCGCTGTCGGAATACACCACTACAGCCTCGGCCTCGTTGTGATCGCGCCCTACGAACCCGGTAGGGCCGCCCGCCTCGAGTACGGAGCGCAGGTCGCCGACAGATGCTGTGGTGCCGTCCTTCCGGGCTGAGCGGGCCATCTCCTGCTGGTGGGCCATCGCCACGCCGAAGGCCTCGTTGTCGACGGCCACACCCTTTTCGGCCGTGATCTCCTGGGTCAGCTCAAGAGGGAAGCCATAGGTGTCGTGCAGCTTGAAAGCCACGTCTCCGTCGAGAGTGGAGCCCTCGCCCAGACCTTCGAGCGCATCGTCGAGGATCGCCAGGCCGGTCCGCAGGGTCTCCCTGAAACGGCCTTCCTCGCGCTCGAGGACGTCGCGCACGAAAGCGTGGTTGCGGACCAGTTCGGGGTAGTCGTCGCCCATGATGGCCACCACCGCATCGACCAGGTCTGGCATGACGAGATCCTCGACCCCGAGCAGCCAGGCGTGGCGCACGGCTCGTCGAATGATGCGGCGCAGCACGTAGCCGCGGTCCTCGTTGCTGGGGAACACCCCGTCGCTGATGAGGAAGGTTGATGATCGGGCATGGTCGGCCAGGATTTGCTGTGAGACGTCGGTGCGTTCGCTGGAGCCATGTTGCACGCCGGTTATGTCGCCGATCGTGGCGAGGAGGCGCACGAACTCGTCGGTCTCCCAGACCGAGTCGACCCCCTCCAGGACAGAGAGGATGCGCTCGAGGCCGGCGCCGGTGTCGATCGACGGGGCTGGCAGCGGTGTCATCGAGCCATCCTCATGCTGTTCAAACTGCATGAACACCAGGTTCCAGATCTCGATGAAGCGTTCCTCGTCGCCGTGGGCGGGACCGCCGTCGTCGCCGAAGTCGGGGCCCTTGTCCCAGAAGATCTCAGAGCAGGGTCCGCACGGCCCGGTGTCGGCCATACGCCAGTAGTTGTCCTCGTCGAGGCGCTGGATGCGCTCGGCTGGCACACCGACCTCGTCGCGCCAGATGGCCTCAGCCTCGTCGTCGCTGAGGTGCACTGTTACCCAGAGACGGTCGGGGTCGAGGCCCAACGTGCCGGTCACGAACTCCCAGGCGTAGGCGCATGCGTCGGACTTGAAGTAGTCGCCGAAGCTGAAGTTGCCCATCATCTCGAAGAAGGTGAGGTGACGGCTGGTGCGACCCACCTCGTCGAGGTCGTTGTGCTTGCCGCCGGCCCTCACGCACTTCTGGACGGTTACGGCACGGTCCCACGGGGCCGGTTGTTCACCCACGAAGTAGGGCTTGAAGGGGACCATTCCGGCCACCGTGAACAACAGCGTGGGGTCGTGCGGGATCAGGCTGCCGGAGGGCTCATGGTGGTGGCCCCTGTCGACGAAGAAGTCGACGAATGCGCGTCTTACGCCGTTGGCTGAGTGTTCTGCCATGGTCGGGCCACTCTACCGGGGTGGCTCCGGCGGCTATGAGCAGGTTGCGTGACTCAGCGGAGGGGCCCGGCCGGTCGATGGGTGCGTCGTGACCGCTGCCCGCTGCGGCGGAAGCCGTAGTCGTGTCCGTTGGAGCCTGCCGGGTCGTCGGCTGCGATGTCGTCACGGATCTGCCTGACCCTGCGCACCAGGTCCGCTCCCTGGTCGACAACGGCCGATGACCGCTCGGCAATCTCCCGGCGAAGGTGTTCAGGGGTGTAGCGCTCGACGGTTCGGCGCAGGCGCCGCTGGAACCACATGGAGGTGGCGTTGCCCACCAGCCATCCAATGACAAGCCAGAAGATGCGGCGTCTCATTTGCTGCCTCCCATGCTGCCGAGGCCGTCGGGTGGGTCTCCACGGTGGCAGGCCATGCGTTCGGTCACCTCCGCTTCGAACCCGTGTGGTGAGGGATCGTAGTAGGTGTTGTCGGCCACCTCGGGGGGCCTGTACTGCTGTGCCACCCACCCGGCCGGGTCGTCGTGGGGGTACTCGTAGCCGTCGCCATGACCCAGGTCGGCTGCTCCCCTGTAGTGGGCGTCGCGGAGGTGCATGGGCACTAGGCCGGTGCCGGCAGACCGGGCATCGGCCCCTGCCCGGCCCAACCCCACGGTTACCCGGTTGGACTTGGGTGCCGTTGCCAGGTGGACGACGGCGTGGGCCAGGTTCAGACGGGCTTCGGGAAGGCCGACGAACTCCACGGCCCTGGCTGCCGCATCGGCCACCAGGAGGGCCATTGGGTCGGCCATTCCGATGTCCTCGCTGGCGAGGATCACCAGGCGACGGGCAATGAAGCGGGCGTCCTCGCCGGCGTCGAGCATGCGGGCCAGCCAGTAGAGGCCGGCGTCAGCGTCGGAGCCGCGGATGCTCTTGATGAACGCGCTGATCACGTCGTAGTGCTCGTCGCGTCCGTAGAGAATTGCCTTGGTACCCAGCGCGGCCTCAGCGTCGTCGACGCTGACCTGCTCCGATTCGCGCCCGGTGGCCAGGGCGGTGGCCACCTCGAGGCTGGTGAGCGCGTGTCGACCATCGCCGGCTGCCCTGTCCACGAGTAGTTCGATGGCGGCATCGTCGGCGGTCATTCCCTCGGCTTCGAGGCCACGGCCCAACAGGGCGACAAGGGCGTCCTCGTCGAGTGGCTCAAGGCGAAAGAGGGTGGAGCGCGAGAGCAGCGGCGCGTTGACCTCAAAGTAGGGGTTCTCGGTGGTGGCCCCGATGAGAACCAGCAGACCGGATTCCACCGACGGCAGCAGGGCGTCCTGCTGGGCCTTGTTGAAGCGGTGCACCTCGTCGAGAAACAAGATGGTGCCGACGTCACGCTCACCCAGCACGGCCTCGGCCCGTGCAATCAGTCCACGGACGTCCTTGACGCTGGCGCTCACCGCTGACAGTTCGGTGAACTCCTTGGACGTCAGGCGGGCCACGAGGCGGGCGAGGCTCGTCTTGCCGGTGCCGGGTGGGCCCCAGAGGATGACTGAGGAAAGCCTGTCGGCCTCTATGAGACGTCGAAGTGGTCGTCCCGGCCCGACAAGATGTTCCTGTCCGACGACGTCGTCGAGGCTGGTCGGCCGCAGCCGGTCGGCCAGGGGCGCACGCCTGGTGAGACGCTCCCGGGCTGCATCTGAGAAGAGGTCACCGGCCATCAGCACCGAACCTAGGGCCTCGCCGGGCATCCGGGTGGACGGCCCTGCCGGATCTGTCGGCTACTCGCTTCTGGGCAGGACCCGCAGGCCCAGCTCCTCGAGGTGGCGGTCGTCGATCTGGGTGGGTGCACTGGTCAGCGGGTCGGCACCCGACTGGGTCTTGGGGTAGGCGATGACCTCGCGGATGTTCTCCTCGCCGGCCAGGATCGCAACGAGCCTGTCCATGCCGAAGGCGAACCCTGCGTGCGGCGGTGCGCCGTACCTGAAGGCGTCCAACAGGAAGCCGAACCGTTCCTGGGCCTCCTCGGCACCGATGCCGAGGATGGAAAAGATCTTCTGCTGGATCTCGCGCCGGTGGATCCGCACGCTGCCCGAGCCCAGTTCCCAGCCGTTGAGGACCAGGTCGTAGGCCTGTGAGCGGACCGAGAGCAAGTCGCCGGCCTCAAGCGCCTCGAGGTCGTCCTCGTGCGGCATGGTGAACGGGTGGTGGGCCGGCATGGGGTTGCCTGTCTCGTCGAGGCCCTCGAAGAGGGGGAAGTCGACAACCCAGAGGAAGTGGAGGCCGCCCTCGGTGACCGGTGGGCGTCCCAGTTCCAAGCGCAGCAGACCCAGGATGCGACAGGTGTTGTGGTGTTCGTCGGCCACCAGCAGCAGCAGGTCGCCCTCTTCGGCTTCCATCGTGGAACGCAACGCCGCCTGTTCGTCGTCGGAGAGGAACTTGGCTACCGGCGAGTTGAGACCGTCGGCCTCGACCTTCATCCAGACGAGGCCCTTGGCCCCCCAGCCCTTGCATGTGTCGGTCAGGTCGTCGAGGCGGTTGCGTGACAGCTCGGCACCACCGGGAACCCGGATGCCCTTGACACACGGTGCCTGGAAGGCACGGAAGTCGGTGTCGGCGAACACGGGGGTCAGCTCTACGAGTTCCATGCCGAAGCGGATGTCGGGCTTGTCGGAGCCGTAGCGGTCCCTGGCCTCGTGCCAGGACATGCGCGGGAAGTCAGCCGGCCTCTCACCGGTGACCGCCTCGGCGGCAGATGCAACCGCGTGGGTGATGAAGGCGAGCACGTCGTCCTGGCTCACAAAGCTGGCCTCGGCGTCGAGCTGCATGAACTCGAACTGGCGGTCGGCCCTGAGATCCTCGTCACGAAGGCAGCGGGCAATCTGGTAGTAGCGGTCGACGCCACCGATCATGCAGAGCTGCTTGAAGATCTGGGGGCTCTGGGGCAGGGCATAGAACGAACCCGGCTCCTTGCGCGAGGGAACCACGAAGTCGCGTGCGCCCTCGGGGGTGCTGGCCACCAGCATGGGGGTTTCGACCTCGATGAATCCCTGTTCCCCCATCGCGGTCCGCACGGCGCTGTTGACCGTTGCCCTTACCTCGAGGTTCCTCTGGAGACGGGGGCGACGCAGGTCGACGTAGCGGTGGCGCAGCCTGAGGACCTCGTCCACGTCGGTACGTTCGTCGAGCGGGAACGGCGGTGGCTCTGATGCAGAGAGGATGGTCACCTCGGAGGCGTCTACCTCGATCGCCCCCGTGGCCAGCGAGTCGTTGGCGGTGTCGGCCGGTCGTTCTCTGACCTGTCCTGTCACCTGGAGCACGTACTCGGAGCGCAGGTCGGCGGCGCCGTCGACAACCACCTGGATGATGCCACTGCGGTCACGCAGGTCAACGAAGGCCAGATGCTCACCGTGCTCGCGGCGGCGTGCCACCCAGCCACACAGGGTGACCTGGCGACCGACGTCGTCGCTGCGGAGGTCGCCGCAGCGGTCGGTCCGCATCGATGTCGTGTAGTCGGGGACCTGCCCGCCGTTGTTGTCGGTACTGCTTGTCACTTGAGCCTCGCTAGCAGGGTTTCTGTGATGGAAGTTCGTGCGACGGTCTCCTGACCGCCGTCGCCGCGCAGGTCGCGCACAGCGGCCGTGTTCGACTGCAGTTCGTCGTCGCCGACGATCACCGCCTGGGCCGCTCCGCTGCGGTCGGCGGCACGCATCTGGGCCTTCATGGACCGGTCGTCCCAGGAGCGGTCGGCGCGGATGCCTGCACGGCGCAGTTCATCGGTGATCAACAGGGCCGCCTCACCACCCGTGGTGTCGACGACGAATACGTCGACAGGAGCGTCGGGGGCCGCGAAGGCACCCTCTGCGTCGCACGCCATGAGGGTTCGGTCCACGCCGAGGGCGAAGCCCACGCCGGGTGTGGGTGGTGCCCCCATCGCCTCGGCAAGGCCGTCGTAGCGGCCTCCCCCGCCGATGGCGTTCTGGGCGGCGTCGAACGCCTCGGAGGTGAACTCGAAGGTGGTTCGCACGTAGTAGTCGAGGCCACGCACCAGGCGCGGCTCGATCGTGAAGGGGATCTCCAGGCCGGTAAGTGCCGCCTTGACCTGATCGAAGTGATCGCCGGCCTCGGCCGACAGGTGGTCCAGCATGCTGGGTGCCGAGGCGATCAGGTCGGCGTCCTCTGGGCGACTGGAGTCAAGTACCCGCAGCGGGTTGGTGGCGAGCGTGACCCTCGAGTCCTCGCTGAGCGAGTCGATGTCGGTCGAGAAGTGGTCGTGGAGTGCAGTGACGTAGCGGGCCCGGTCGTCGGGGCCACCCAGCGAGTTGACCAGCAGGGTGACCTGCTGGAGCCCCAGACACTCGTAGAAGCGCCAGGCCGTGGCGATCACCTCGGCATCCAGGTGTGGGTCCTCAGGGCCGAGCGCCTCGATGCCGACCTGGTCGAACTGCCGGAAGCGGCCCTTCTGGGCCCGCTCGTAGCGGAAGTTGGGGCCTGCGTACCAGGCCTTCCACGGTAGGTTCGGGCGGTGCTCGCCAAAGGAGCGCACGATCGATGCCGTCTGCTCGGGCCGCAGGGCGATGTGACGGCCACCGCGGTCCTCGAACTCGTACATCTCCTTGCGGACAACGTCGGTGGCGTCGCCGAGGCGCCGGAAGACCTCGACGTGTTCGAACATCGGCGGCACGACCTCGCTGTACCCGGCGGCCTCGACAATGTCGGCGAACACGCCAACGAGGGCGCGACGGCGCGCCGATTCAGGCCAGAGGACGTCGTGTGTGCCCTTCGGCGCCCTGTAGATGGGGTCTGCCACGGGGGGAAAGGCTACCGGCCCCCGGGGTCACCGGCGGGCGATAACCGAACAGGCCCTCAGTAGCCCTGGCCGGGCACCACCCGGTAGACGTCGTACACAGAGTCGATCTCGGCGATGATGTGCAGCAGGGGCTCGAGGTGCGTAGCGTGACCCATCTCGAAGTCGAACTTCATCTTGGCGGTCCGGTCCGCTCCGCTGGTGACCGTGTCGGTTCCGACAACGTTGATGTGGTGGTCAGCGAGCACGTTCACGATGTCGCGGAGCAGCCCCGGCCGGTCGAGGGCCTTGACCTCGATTGTGGCGAGGAAGTTCCCTGTTGCGGAGCCGTCCCAGTCGACGTCGATGAGCCTGTCGGGTTGCCCCTCGGAGAGCGACGCTGCGTTGGCGCAGTCGCTGCGGTGGACGGACACGCCGCGGCCCCGGGTGACAAAGCCGATGATCTCGTCCGGTGGCACCGGTGTGCAGCAGCGCGACAGCCTCACCATCATGTCATCGAGACCCTCGACGTGGACCCCGGTGGAGCCACCGGGTCGGTTGGTCGTGGCGGGACGCAGCACGGTGGCGGGCAGTTGCTCGTCGACCTCCATTTCGTCGCTGACGGCCCGTTTCACCCTGTCGACCACGGCCTTTGCCGAGACATGGTGTTCGCCTATGGCGGCGTAGAGGGTGTCTGCATCGGCAAAGTTCATCTCGGCCGCCACGTCGGCCAGGGGCTGACCCGCCAGGAACTCCTTTACCGGCATGCCGGCACGTCGCAGCTCGCTGACCAGTTCGTCGTAGCCGCTGTCGATGGCATCGTGGCGACGCTCACGCGAGTACCACTGTTTGATCTTGTTGGAGGCCTTGTGGGTGGCCACGAACTTGAGCCAGTCGCGGCTGGGACCGGCATCTTCCTGTTTTGAGGTGACGATCTCGACCGTGTCTCCCGAGTTGAGGCGGGTCTCGAGCGGAACGAGCCGCCCCTCGACCCTCGCACCTACACACTTGTGGCCGACCTCGGTGTGGACCATGTAGGCAAAGTCCACCGGGGTGGCGCCGATCGGCAGGGTGATCACGCCTCCCCGCGGGGTGAACACGTACACCTCGTCCTGTTCAAGGTCGGTCTTGAGGTTGGCCATGAAGGTTCCGGGGTCGGAGCTCTCCTCCTGCCACTCCACGATTCGTCCCAGCCACGCCATGTCGTCTGACGGCGAGCTGGCCTTGTAGTCGAAGTGTGCAGCCACCCCGTGCTCGGCGCGCTGGTGCATCTCCCTTGTGCGGATCTGGAATTCGACCTGCTTTCCGAGCGGGCCGATGACCGTGGTGTGCAGCGACTGGTAGAGGTTGAACTTGGGCATGGCCACGTAGTCCTTGAAGCGGCCGTGGACCGGCTTCCAGGTGGAGTGGATGGAGCCCAGAACGCCATAGCAGTCACGCACGTTCTCGACGATTACGCGGACTCCGATGAGGTCGTAGATGTCGTCGAAGGGCCGGCCCTTCACGATCATCTTCTCGTAGATGCTCCAAAGGTGCTTTGGGCGGCCGTGAACCTCTGCCGTGATCTTCAGGTCGGACATGCGCTTCTCGATGTCGCCGATGAGCTGGGTCACGTAGTTGTCACGCTCTGGTGACCGGTCCTGGACCATCTGGTCGATCTGGCTGTAGCGCTTGGGGTGGAGCGTGGCGAGCGAGAGGTCCTCGAGTTGGTCTTTGACCTCCTGCATGCCGAGGCGGTTGGCGAGCGGTGCGTAGATGTCGAGGGTCTCGCGTGCGATGCGCTCCTGCTTGTCTTCGGGGAGGGCTGCCAGGGTGCGCATGTTGTGGAGTCGGTCGGCCAACTTGATGATCAGCACCCGCAGGTCCTTGGCGAGGGCCACGAGCATCTTGCGCATGCTGGCGGCCTGCTGTTCCTCGCGGGAGTCGAAATGCAGGCGGTCCAGCTTGGTGACGCCGTCGACGATCAGCGAGACGTCTGCTCCGAAGTCACGTTCCAGGTCGGTCAGGTCGATGGATGTGTCCTCGACGGAGTCGTGGAGCAGCGCTGCTGCGACCGTCACGGCATCGAGGCCCTGTCGGGCCACGATCGTGGCCACGGCCATCGGGTGGTGGATGTAGGGCTCGCCTGACTTACGTGTCTGTCCCACGTGGGCACCCAGGGCCACCTCGTAGGCACGTTCGATGAGCGAGGTGTCGGCCCTGGGGTGGTGGTCGTGGAACGTGGTGAGCAGGTCCGAGGTTTCCTCGACGCTCGGATCGGGTCGGCGACGCCATGGAAGTACCCGCTTTACGGCGACCATGTCAGGCCCTGTTCCCGGCCGACGCGACTCCGAGGGTGGGCAGCATGACACACTGCATGTTCAGGTTTCCGTGGTGGACCCTGTCGGTCATCACACCACGGTAGCGGGCTGGCTCAGCGACGCTTCTTGCGGGGACGGGGTGGCACGCCACCGGCCAGGTGGGTCGTTGCCACGGGTCGGCGCCGTGCCGGGCCCTTGGCGGCACCGGGACGCTCGGTTGAACGTGTGGTGGGAAGGGCGGCCTCCTCGCGACCGATTAGGCGTGTGCCGTCGCCGCCGACAACACCTGTGCGCTGAGCGACCTTGTCGGCCACCTGGATCCAGCGCTCCTCGCGTTCTTTCAGCACCGTGACGAGCGTGGATGCGATGAACAGCGACGAGTAGGAGCCGACGATGATTCCGATCAGCAGGGCAATGCCGAACTCCTGGAGGGTCGTGGCTCCCATGATCACCGAACCGATCAGCAGCAGCGACACGACGGGGATTGCCGAGGTGATGCTGGTGTTGATCGAGCGCATGGTCACCCGGTTGAGCGCCAGGTTCATGAGTTCGGTGTAGTTGTAGCGCTCGGTTGCACCGAGGCGTCCTGTCACCTCTCGGACCTTGTCGTACACCACAATCGTGTCGTAGAGCGAGTAGCCCATGATCGTGAGGAAGGCGATGACGGTCGAGGGCGTGATCTCCAGTTGGAGGATCGAGTAGAGACCGACACTGACCACGATGTCGTGGGCCACCGCGGCGAGGGCCCCGAGGGCCATCTTCCACTCGAGGCGAACAGTTATGTACAGGGCCACCACGGCGAAGAACACGGCCAGGGCGTTGGCGGCCTTGGAGGTCACCTCGGCACCCCATGTGGGCCCGACCTGTTCGAACGTCTGGACTGTTCCCAGTTGGGTTTCGAGGAGGTTCCGGATCTCGGCGGCGTGTGCCGGGTCCGACACCTCGGAGCGGATCCGGATGACGTCGCCGTCGACGGTCTGGATGCGTGCGTCCTCGGATCCGATTCCGGCCATCACCTCGCGTGCGTCGGCTACCGACACACCTGGAGCCAGGATCTCAAAGGTGGTTCCACCCTCGAAGTCGATGCCCAGGTTCAGGCCCCGAACACCGAACGAGCCGATGCTGAGCACTATCGCCACCAGCGACACGGTCACCGCCCTGCGCCACCACCGCGGGTAGTCGAGTGCTGTTTCGCCGTTGAATACGTCTCTGAGCAGACCCATCAGGTGATCCTCCCGACTGTGCTAACTGCTCCGCTGGCCGGCAGGCCGAAGCGCTCCGGGTGCTCTGCAAACCACCGGGACTGAGCCATTAGGCGCACCATCGGTCCCATGAAGAAATAGGTGGCTACGAGGTCCAACAGGGTCGCAAGGCCCAGGTACAGGGCAAAGCCCCTTACGGCACCGACCGTGAGCCACCACAACAGGCCCGCTCCGATGAGCGACGCCATGTCGGCCTTGACGATCGTCGAGAAGGCCACGGGGAATGCCTTGTCAACAGAGGACCTGGCGGTGCGGCCATCGCGGATGTCCTCTTTGAGGTGCTCGAAGTAGACGACGTTGGAGTCGACCGAGACACCGATGGCCACGATGATTCCGGTGACGCCGGCAAGGGTCAGTGCCAGGCCGGACTGGGTACCAAGGTGGGCGATGATCGCCCAGAGAAGGCTGCCGGAGATCGCCAGGCTGGCAAGTGCCACGAAGCCCAACAGTCGGTAGTAGCCGACGATGAACAGGCCGACGATCGCCAGGCCGATGAGCCCGGCCACGATGCCTGCATCGAGGGAGTCCTCGCCGATGGTGGCCGAGACCACCTGGGTGTTTTCCGCCTCGAGTTCGATGGGGAGGGCGCCGTAGCGGAGGCCCAGGGCCACAACGTCGGCTTCCTCCTTGTCGAAGGCCCCCGAGATGAGAATGCGGTCACGCTGAAACTCGGGTGCCCTGATCTGGGGTGCTGTCAGGACCTCGCCGTCGAGCACCAGGGCCAGGCGGCCGTTGGTGAAGCCGGGCAGGATCGGGCACGTGGGAGCGCCCACGAAGCAGAGGGCTGCCATTTCGTTGAAGGTGTCGATGCCCGCTGGTCCGGCCTTGAGGGCCACCGCCACCTGCCATTCGAAGTCGATCATGTCGGCGTTGGCGTCCTCGAGGGCATCACCTGTGAGGACGCTCGGAGCGAGCAGGTACCGCTGGTTGTCGTCGCGTCCGCCCAGTACGACGAACTGGTCGGCCATGTCATCTTCTGGGAGGGTCACACCGAGCGGACCGGTTGAGGGTGTGAGGTCGCCGGCGAGCAGTGGTTCACACGAGGCCGGTGCTGGCCGTGCCACGCCTTCTCTCGCCAGATCGGCCGGCATGAGGGGAAGCACGTCGCAGACGGGCCTGAAGCGCAGTTCAGCGGTGGTGCCGACCAGTTCGAGGGCACGCTGCTGGTTGTCGACCCCCGGCAGGGAGACCATCACGCCCTCCGCGGTTCTGGAAACCTCGGGTTCGGCGACACCGAGGGCGTCGACCCTTTTACGGATGATCTCGACCGCCTGGTCGAGCATCTCCTCGGTGGCCGGTTCTGTGGCCGTGAGGCGCACCGACACGCCACCCTGCAGGTCGAGACCCAGGAGGGGCTTGTTTTGCCAGAAGGCCGTCAGAGCCGACGCCGTCACGGCAACGAGGACGATTGCGATGAGGTAGACGCGTTGTCGGCGGGGCATGGACTCAGGTGTGGCGGTGGTCGTTGTGAGGGGCTGTGGTCAGTCGGAGATGGGGCCTTCATCGGCCTCTTCGACGGCTTCTTCTTCAGCTTCATCCACAACCGGTTCGTTGTAGCGGTGTTCCACGGCACTGCGGAGGACCTTCAACTCGATGTTCTCAGCGACCTCGAGCCAGATGACGTCGCCCTCGACCTCGTTGATCACGCCGAAGAGGCCCGAGTGGAGGCGCACCTCGTCGCCGGCCTGAACCGAGGCAATGAGGTTCTGCTGAGCGCGTGCCTTCTTCTGCTGGGGTCGGATCATCAGGAAGTACATGAGCCCGAAGATCAGGATGAGGGGCAGGAAACTGGCCATTTGGTGCCTCGAGTCTGGATGGGTTGTCGGCGCTCAGCAGCCGTTGGAGGCAGCGGGCGCCCGTAACGGGACCGGTAGAGCCTACGGCCGTCGCATGCCGATTCTGGCCCAATCGGTGGTCAGCCCCAGACCTCCAGCGTCTCGGTACGGAACTGATCGAAGCGCCCTTCAGCGATGGAGGCACGCAGGCGGTCCACAAAGTCGAACAGCCACGCCAGGTTGTGGAGTGACAGGAGGCGGCGTCCGGTGGGCTCGTCGGTCATCAACAGGTGCCTCAGGTAGCCACGTGACCATGCGGCTGCCGGGCTGGCAGGAAAGCCCGGGTCGAGCGGGTTGTCGTCGGATGCAAAACGGGCGTTGCGCAGGTTGAGCCTGCCAGCTGAGGTGAGGACTGTGCCGTGTCTTGCGTGACGGGTCGGTAGCACGCAGTCGAACATGTCGACGCCGCGGCCGACGACCTCTACAAGGCCCGCCGGGTCGCCCAGACCCATGAAGTAGCGGGGCTGACCACCGGGCAGTACTGCTGTCACGGCGCTGACCGGGTCCAGCATCTCGTCGCGGGTCTCCCCCACGCTGAGGCCGCCGATGGCGTAGCCGTCAAAGCCCACCTCGACGGTCCGCTGGGCGCTCTCGGTGCGCAGCGCAACGTCGGTCCCGCCCTGCACGATTCCGAACTGGCACTGCCGCTGCTGGGCATCAGGGTGATCGAGGAACGCCTGTCGGCCCCTGGCGGCCCATTCAGCCGTGCGTTCGACCACCTTTCGGAGGATGGCGTCGGTCGCGGGCAGGGCCGGGCAGACGTCGAGGACCATCTGGATGTCGGCCCCCAGGTCGGCCTGCACACCGGCAGCGCCCTCCGGTGTCAGCTTGTGGGTGGAGCCGTCGTAGGTGGAGCGGAACTCGGCACCCTCATCGTCGACGCGTGGCTGGAGGGAGAAGATCTGGTAGCCGCCGGAGTCGGTGAGGCTCAGCCCCTGCCAGCCGGTGAAGCCACGCAGGCCTCCGAGGTCGCGCACCACCTCGGCACCGGGGCGCAGCATCAGGTGGTAGGTGTTGGCAAGCACCACCTCTGCTCCCAGTTCCGCCAGGTCTACCGACGAGAGGTGTCGGACCGCTCCGCGGGTTCCGACCGGCATGAAACACGGCGTGTTGAACGACCCCCGAGGGGTGTCGACCCGCCCGGTGCGGGCACCGTCGCAGTTCACTGTTTCGTGGAAGGTGGCCTTCATGTCGTGATCCTGTCGGACCTTTGCCTGCCTACCAACATGGCGTCGCCGAATGACAGGAAGCGGTACCCGCGGGCGAGGGCCAGCGCGTACAGGTCGCGCCAGCGGGGACCCACGAATGCCTCCAGCATCACGAGGAGGGTGGACCTGGGCAGGTGGTAGTTGGTGAGCAGCACGTCGACGACGCCGAAGTCGAACCCGGGCCGGATGAACAGGTCCGTTCGGCCGGACGTGCCTGCTCCCCCGCAGCCGGCCAGATTTGCCGATTCCAGTGCCCGGACGGTCGTGGTTCCGACCGCTATCACCCGGTCGGCAGCCCGGCAGGCATCGAGGGTCGACTCGGCGACCGTGTAGGACTCGGAGTGCATCATGTGGTCGTCGAGGTTGTCCGCGGTGACGGGCCGGAAGGTGTCGAGGCCCACCACGAGTTCAAGGCGTTCAACTGCAGCACCGGCCGCCCGGCAGGCGTCGAGCACCTCGCCGGTCAGGTGGAGGCCCGCCGTGGGTGCTGCTGCCGAGGCGGGACGGTGGCTGTAGACGGTCTGGTAGCGCTCCGGGTCGTCGAGGCGTGTGTGCAGGTACGGGGGAAGGGGCATCTCGCCGTGGGCCTGCACGGCAGCCAGGACACCTGCCGGTCCTGACAGGGAATCTGTCTCGAGCATTACCGTGCGCCTGCCCTCACCCAGGTCGTCGCCGACAGTGACGATCAGGTCGTCGCCGGCTCGCAGCCTCGTTCCCGGCGGAACCCTCCTGCTGGGCCTCACGAGGGCCTGCCACTCACAGGCGTCACCGGTCTGTTCCAACAACAGGACCTCGACGGCCCCACCGGTCTCTTTGGTCAGGCGCAGCCGGGCCGGCAACACCCTGGTGTCGTTGAGGACCAACAGGTCACCTGGGCCGACCATGTCGGGCAGGTCGCTGATGTGGCGGTGCTTCGGGTCGGTCCCGTCGGCAAGGTCGACAAGCAGGCGGGCCGACGACCGGTCATCCAGGGGCATCTGGGCAATCTGGTCGTCGGGCAGGTCGTAGGCGAAGTCGTCGGGACCCATGGGCGGGCCAGCCTAGGTGGGCCCTGACGGCCTGGGAGGGGCCCTAGCCCTCGAAGAGGGAGCCGGGGCGGGCAGGGGCGGTGAGGCCCAGGTGGGTGTATGCGGCCGGGGTGGCCACCCGCCCCTTGGGTGTGCGCAGGAGGAGGCCCTGTTGGATGAGGAACGGCTCGTAGACGTCTTCGACGGTGTCGTCAGGCTCGCTCACGCAGATGGCGAGGGTCTTGAGCCCCACGGGACCTCCATCGAACCTCTCGCACAGGGCCGACAGGATCGCCCGGGAGGGACGGTCGAGCCCCAGGTCGTCGACGGCGAAGAACGAGAGGCCATCTCGGGCAACGGTGCCGTCGACGGTGGCGCCACCGCGCTCCACCTGGGCGAAGTCGCGTACCTGTCGCAGCAGCCGGTTGCCGATGCGTGGGGTTCCCCGGGAGCGGCGTGCGATCTCGCCGGCTCCCTCGGAGTCGAGGTCGACGTCGAGGATCCCGGCGGCCCTGGTGACGATTGACTGCAGGTCGTCGACCTCGTAGTAGTCGAGGCGGGCGGTGAGGCCGAAACGGTCGCGCAGGGGCCCGGTTATGAGGCCGGTGCGGGTGGTTGCGCCGACCAGGGTGAAGCGGGGCAGTTCCAGGCGGATCGAGCGGGCTGCAGGGCCCTTGCCGAGCACGATGTCGAGCTCGTAGTCCTCCATTGCCGGGTAGAGGATTTCCTCGACGGCACGGGCCAGTCGGTGGATTTCGTCGATGAAGAGGACATCGCCGGGTTCAAGCTTGGTGAGAATGGCGGCGAGGTCGCCGGCCCGCTCCAGTGCCGGCCCCGACGTGATGTGCAGCTCGGCGTCCATCTCGGCGGCGACGATGTGGGCGAGGGTGGTTTTGCCGAGCCCCGGTGGGCCGGCGAAGAGGAAGTGGTCGGCGGCCTCGCCGCGTGCGCTGGCTGCCTCCAGCATTACCCGCAGGTGGCCCTTCAGCTCTGGTTGACCAACGAAGTCGTCGAGCCGGCGGGGCCGTAGCCCGACCTCGACCTCGACCTCGATGGGGTCGAGGTCAGGTGAGAGGAGTTCTTCGCGCACGGGTACCTGCCTACGCCCGGGCCAGCCGCTGCAGGGCCTCGCGCAAGATGACACCCGGGTCGTCGCCGCCGAGGTCGCTCAGCACGGACCGCACCTCGTCGGGGGTGTAGCCGAGGCCACCGAGGGCCTCTTGCACCTCGGTGAGCGCCGAGCGGGGTGCGGATGCGTCGGCCGGGTCGGCGGGCACCGTGTCGATGGGGAGGTCGAGGGATGCCTTCAGCTCGACGAGGAGCCGGGTGGCGGTTTTCTTACCGACGCCGGGCACGAGGCACAGGGCGGCCACGTCGTCGTCGGCGAGGACCCGGGCCAGTTCTGTTGGCCCGTGCACGCCGAGTACGGCCAGGGCCAGGGATGGCCCCACGCCATGTGCCGAGAGGAGGGCCTCGAAACAGGTTCGCTCGGAGCGCTCGAGGAAGCCGTAGAGGGTCTGGTCGGCCTCGCGGATGTGGTGGTGGACATGGAGGAAGACCTCGGTGTCGGGCTCACCCATTCGGACAGCCGTCGTGGGGGTGACGATGACCCTGTAGCCGACACCTGCGACCTCGACCAGCAACTCGCCGCGGCCTCCGACCTCGAAGCGTTCGAGCAGCTGCCCACGAAGCGACCCGATCACTGCGACACCGCCCCTTCGGCGGGCACGTTGGGATTGGGCTGATTGGCCCTGGAAACCCTGGAGCTGGGCATCATCGCCAGATGGCAGAGAGCCACGGCTACGGCGTCGGCAGCGTCGACGGGCCGGAGGGGCACATCGATGCCCAGGAGGGTCTCGACCATCTGGGCCATCTGGCCCTTGTCGGCACCTCCCCATCCCGCCACGGCCGACTTGACCTCGTTGGGCGAGTAGAGGGTGACCTGGCATCCGGCTGTGGCCGCCTCGGCCATGACGACTCCTGATGCCTGCCCGGTCTGCATGGCGGTGCTCACGTTGACCTGGAAGAGGACGCGTTCGATGGCGACATGGTCAGGCCGGTATTCGGTGATGAGGTCGCGGACCTCGGCCTGGAGTTCGGCCAGGCGCAGCGGAAGTGGCGTGGCCGAATCGGTTCGTATGACCCCTGCGGCTTCGGCGCGTTGGCGTCGGCCGTGACGGCGCACGAGGCCGTAGCCACAACGTGAGAGGCCGGGATCTATCCCCAGAACGAACATATGTACGACTCTAGCGGTTGCTCCCGCCCGGGCCGCGTCACCCCGGCGGCAGCGGAACTCAGTCCAGGTCGAGGGAGTCAAAGACCTCTGGCGGGATGTCGAAGTTGGCAAACACGTCCTGCACGTCGTCGTTGTCGTCGAGCAGGTCGAGCAGGCGCAGCACCGCCTTGGCGGCCTCGGCGGTGTCGACGGCGACCGTGGAGGTCGGGATCATGGTCACGTCGGCCGACTCGAACGGGACTCCCCCGTCCTCGAGTGCGGCGCGCACCGTGGGCAGGTCAGTCGGTTCGCAGGTGAGGCGCCACGTGCCGCCATCGTCGGCAAGGTCCTCGGCGCCGGCATCGAGGGCAGCCATCATGATCTCGTCCTCGTCGACGCTGCCGGCGAGCAGCACCACACCCTTGCGTTCGAACTGCCACGCCACCGAGCCCGGCTCGGCGAGGGAGCCGCCGTTCTTGGTGAGCAGCGACCTCACCTCGGAACCGGTGCGGTTGCGGTTGTCGGTGAGGGTCTCAAGGTAGAGGGCCACGCCATGGGGCGCATAGCCCTCGTAGGTGATGTTCTCGTAGTTGACACCCTCCAGTTCGCCGGTGCCCCTCTTGACGGCCCGCTCAATGGTGTCCAGCGGCACCGAGGAGTCGCGGGCCTTTTGGTACATGGTCCGCAGGGTGGCGTTGGAGTCGAGGTCGCCGCCGCCCTGGCGTGCAGCCACCTCGACCTGCTTGATGAGCTTGGCGAACAGCTTGGCGCGCTTCTGGTCGGCGGCGCCCTTCTTGTGCTTGATGGTCGCCCACTTGGAATGGCCCGACATGCGTTCTCCTGTTCCTGTGGTCTCTCAGGCGGATTCCACGAAGAGCTCGTGAATGCGCCGGTCGGCGGTCAGTTCGGGGTGGAATGATGCCACCATCACGTGGCCCTGGCGACAGAGCACCGGATTGTCGTCGACGCTGGCGAGAACCTCGATGCCGTCGCCTACGCGTTCGACCACCGGCGCCCTGATGAACACCCCACGGAACGGTGTGTCCCAGCCGGGGAGGCCTCCACCGCCGACGTTCACATCGGCCTCAAAGGAGTCGATCTGGCGGCCGTAGCCGTTACGCCTCACATCCATGTCGATTGCCGCAAGGGACTCCTGGTCGCTGCGGCCGTCGGCGACTGAAGAGGCCAGCAGGATCATGCCGGCACAGGTGCCAAATACCGGGAGACCTTCTGCGAGGCGTTCTGCCAAGGGTTGCCGCAGTTCTGCGATGTCGAGGAGCATTGACATGGTCGTGGACTCACCGCCCGGCATTACGAGCGCGTCGACACCGGAGAGGTGCTCGGGGGTTCTTACCTCGATGGGTGCCACACCCACATCGGTGAGCACGGCGGCATGCCGGGCGAACGCCCCCTGGAGGGCCAGGACTCCGACCTTCATGGAATGTCTGCTACCAGCCGCGGTCGGCCAGGCGGGTCTCCAGGGTGTCGATCTCGAGGCCCGGCATGGCGGCACCGAGGCCGCGGCTGACCTTGCCCAGGATGACCGGGTCGGTGAAGTTGGTGGTGGCCTCGACGATTGCCCTGGCACGCGGTGCCGGGTCGTCGCTCTTGAAGATGCCGGAACCCACGAACACCGACTGGGCACCCAGCTGCATGACGAGGGATGCGTCGGCCGGTGTGGCGATTCCGCCGGCGCAGAACATCGGTACGGGCAGTTCGCCGGTCTCGGCGATCTCCTGGACCAGCGAGAGCGGCGACTGGAGCCTCTTGGCCCATTCGAAGAGCTCGGCCGAGTCGGCCTTGGTGATGCGTCCGATGTCGCCCATGATCGACCGCAGGTGGCGTACGGCCTCGACGATGTTGCCGGTGCCTGCCTCTCCCTTGGACCGGATGAGGCATGCGCCCTCTGAGATGCGCCGCAGGGCCTCGCCGAGGTTGGTGGCACCGCACACGAACGGCACGTCGAAGGCCCACTTGTCGATGTGGTGGGCCTCGTCGGCCGGCGTGAGGACCTCGCTCTCGTCGACGTAGTCGACGCCGAGGGCCTGGATGATCTGTGCCTCGGCGAAGTGGCCGATGCGGACCTTGGCCATTACCGGGATGGTCACCGCTGCCTTGATGCCCTCGATCATCTCGGGGTCAGACATTCGGGCCACGCCACCGTCGCGCCGGATATCGGATGGCACGCGTTCGAGGGCCATTACGGCCACGGCACCGGCGTCTTCGGCGATGCGGGCCTGTTCGGGGTTCACGACGTCCATTACGACGCCGCCCTTGAGCATTTCTGCCAGGCCCCGCTTTACCAGTTGTGTTCCCGTTGATCGGGTGATGTCGTTCATGGGCCGCAGTCTAGGAGGGGCTTTGAGCGCTCTCCCCTGCCGGGCGACCCCGATGTTGTAAGACGCCTGGCCGGCCCCGGCTCAACCGGCAATTGCGGCGGCCTCGGCGAGGTCGAGGACCTTGCCCTCACCCAGTCTGGCGAGCGCCACCCACGTGGTTCCCGGTGCCAGCTCGACGATCTCGTCTGTGTCGTCGTCGGCGAGGTGCCAGGTGCTGGAGACGAACGGGCGTCCCCAGACGACCCCGGTGACGGTTCCGTCGCGCAGCAGCCAGCCGTCGCCGGTTCCGGTGCTGACGGCCTGGGGTGAGGCAAAGTCAGCGGCCGAGACCTTGTAGTCGACGTAGAGGAACAACACGTTGTCGGCTGCCAGCTGCACACCGTTCTGGTCGAACTGGGGTACGCCTCCCTGGTATCGCAGCCAGCGTCGTGAGGTGATGTCCCAGACGTAGTCGATCTGCCTGTTGGGGGTGCTCCAGCGTGCGCCGGCTGCCGGTACCGCAGACGCGGGCAGGTCGCCGTACTGGAAGACAGGGTCGGGTGCGGTGCCGGTGGCGGCAGCCATGAGGCCCTGGGCGTTGAGGAAGCCGTTGAACGGAGAGGCGCCACGGGCGTCGTCGCGCACGAAGTTCTCCTGACCCACGCCGCTGGTTGAGCGTGCCACGAAGGTTCCGACGCTCTCGGCGGCCCTGACCTCGGCTCCGACGCCCTCGTTTGATCCCCAGTAGGCGAAGTAGGGGTTCTGGAGGTTTCCGATCAGGTCGATGTCGGTGGATCGTGCCGAGCGCACGAGGCCGATCCTGTCGGGGAGATGGCTCTGGTAGATGCCGAGGAAGCGGGTGACGTTGTTTTCGATGTGGGCCTCGTAGACGATGTCGGCTTCTTCAAGGCCGACCTGTGGCAGCGAGCGGGTGTCGTTGTTGCCGATCTTGACGGCCAGGGCCGGGAGGCGGCTGAGGCCGTTGACGGCTGGCAGGCCGGTGAGCGGGTGGTGGGCACCGGTCCACGGCACGAGGGTCTCAGTGGTCGGCGGTGGTGGCTCGGTTGTGCCTGGAGCGTCGGGGGCGATCGTGGCGGGGGTGGCCGTGTCCGGAGCGGCCGTGTCGTCAGCGGCCGGCTCGGGGGTGGCGGTTGGCGACGGCGCTTCGGCGGCCGGTGCGTCAGTCGGCGCAGGTGCCGCAGTGTCGGGCGCAGCCGTGGAGGGGGTTGCCGTGGTCGGCGGTGGCGGGGTGGTCGGCGGGAAGGAGGTCTCCGTGCTGCTGCAGGAGGCGGCCAGGAGCGCAGTGGCTAACAGCACCGGGATTTTGGTGGACCAGGGGCGGTGTCTCATGGGATCAGAGTTCTCCGAGGGCGTCGACGCGTAGTTCGACGGTTGGATGGATGGCCGTGGCGGTGTCGACGGCTCCGTCGGGTTGGAGCAGCCACAGGTGTGTGTTGGCGGGGCTGAAGCCCTCGACGACGGTTCCCATCTCGGCAAGGGCCTTGAGTGCCCACTGCATTCCGTTCGGGTACCTGGTCAGCTCGGCGCCGGCCATGTCGGTGCGGACCGTGCGGTCAATGTCGTTGAAGCGGCTTGTGATGAACGAGGCTCCGGGAACCCTGGCGATCACAGAGCCCAGGGTCTCGTCGGCCAGTCGGGGGTCGCGGCACCGCACCAGGGCCTGGGCCATGAGGGCCTCGAGTTCGATCAGCGAGAGCGTGTCGGTGGCTCCGGTGGTGACCACGATGGTGGCGGACCGGCGGTCACCCACCACCGCGGCGTTGCCCGACGGGGAGTCGAGTACCCACAGGTCCGGCTTGTCGATGCCGTGGGTGTGGCAGAGGCCCTCGACGACGTTGTGCAGCCTCGGGAACTCACCTACCTGGGCGGGCCTGCCGCCCATGGAGCCCAGCACCATTGCCGCTGCCCGCCGGCTGGTGATCCAGATGATCAGGGCGCCCACGACTATCCCTGCCGGCACGGCGACAAGCGGGCCGGTACCGGCGGCGAGAAGGATCAGGGTTACGGCGAACTTGAGCAGCAGAACTGCCACGGCCGCCGGGGTCTTGAGATGGGGTCTCATCATGTCGCCCGCATGATAAGCCCGCCGGGTGCCACTCCAGCCGACACCCCATCATCGGCGGGGTTCTGACCCTCAGGCGGTGTCGAGAACCCTGCGGTAGATATCCAGGTAGCAGTCGGCCAGGCGGCGCATCGAGAACTCGTCGGCCCGCGTTGAGCCGTTCTCGACGAGGCTTGACACCAGGTCGGGATTGGCCATCACCTTGGCGATGGCCCCGGCGAGTTCGAAGCTGTCGCCCGGTGGGACGAGCATGGCGTCGATTCCGCCCTGGGTGACCCTGTGGTAGCCGGGGATGTCGCTGGCCACTACAGGGGTGCCGCATGCCATTCCCTCGAGCAGGACGATGCCGAAGGACTCGCCGCGCAGGGATGGTGCGCAGAACACGTCGGCGCCGCGGATGCGGGAGAGCTTTTCCTCTTCGCTGATGCGCCCCAGCCACTCGATCCGGTGGTCGCCGGCCACGAGCGCCTTGAGCCGTTCGGTCTCGGGGCCGTCGCTGGCCACCCAGAGCCGTACGTCCGACGGCAGGTGGTTCATGGCATCGAGGAGCACCTCGAGGCCCTTGCGTGGCTCGTGGCGACCTACGAAGAAGATGGTCGGTCCGGTTGTGGGCCATGGCGCAGCGGCCTGGCAGCGATCGACCTCGACACCGTTGAAGAGAACCTCGTACTCGCCGCCGAGGGCGTCTCCGGCCATGGCGGCCGCATCCTCTGACACGGCGACGGTCAGGTCCATGCGCTGGCGCAGCCTGGTAACCGGTTTGTTGAGGACCTTGTAGGCGAGGCTGCCGCCGGCGGCGTGGAAGGTGCCGACCATGGGTGTCCTTACCACCGAGCCGGCCATGAACAGGGCGGTGACGGTTGGGCCGGGTGCGAGGGGTTCGTGGAGGTGGAGGATGTCGAAGTCCTCGTCGTTGAGGGCACGGATGGTGCGCAGAGCGCAGGGAACGTCGGGGGCTATGGGTGCCATTGAGCCGTTGGCTGCGGTTGGAAGGCTGTTGCCGAGCGGTGTGACGCCCGAGTCGGGTGGTGGGCCGTCACAGGGCCCGAGCACACGGGTGGGGTGGCCGGCCAGGCGCAGCTTGCGTGCGAGGCCGAGAACCTGGCCCTGCACCCCGCCGGGCAGGGTGAGGCTGTACGGGCAGATGACGCCGATCTTCATGCGGTGTGGTCCCACTGGATCAGGGCTGGCATGGTCGCGACGCTAGCCAGCGGGATCAGTGACCCGGTCTGAGGGCCAGTTGGGTTGCAGCAGGTGCCACTGCTCGGGTGCGCGCCGGATGAGGTCTTCGAGTTCTACGGCCATGAGCCGCGTAACCCGCTCGACGTCGTGGCGCAGCCTGCCGGTGCGTTCTGTCGGGATGGGTGGACGGACGATGGCGTGGCATCCCTTGGCGTTGTCGTAGATGGCGACGGGCAGCAGTGCGGCTCCGGTACGTAGGGCGAGTGTGGCCGGGCCAGCGGGAAGCGTCGTGGTCTCGCCGAAGAACTCCACCTCCACTCCGGCGCCTCCCACGTGCCGGTCGCACGGCAGGCAGACGACGTGGTTCGCCCTGATGGCCCTGACCACGTCGGATCCGGCCGATGGACCGAGGGTGATGACGTCCATGCCGAGCGAGGCCCGGTACGACCTGAACCACTCGAACAGCTCCGGGGGTTCAATGGCCTCGACCACGGCCGAAACGGGGAGGTCGTTTACGCGTGCCAGCCAGAAGGCCGCCCACTCCCAGCAGCCCAGGTGTGGCAGGGCCATGATTGGGCCGGTACCGCTGCGGCGCGCCTCGACGATGTGTTCGTAGCCGTCCTGGCTGAATCCGGCATCGATTGCCTCGACCGACATGCCGGGCAGGCGGAAACTCCGGTACCAGTAGTCGGCGTACGAGGCGAATACGGCGTCTACCGACCTGGAGACCTCGCGCTCTTTGGGCTGGGGGGCGTCGTCTCCCCTGATTCGCTCGAGGTTCCGGGCGACGAGGTTGCGCCGACCGGGGTTGCGGCGACCTGCCAGCCTGCCGAGGAACCGGGCGACAGGGCCGCCCACCCGGTCGGGCAGGAGGCGGGCCAGCGTGGAACCCAGCCGGTAGCCGGCTACGGCGCCTGAACCCAAGTTCTAGCGACGACGGGCAGCTGCCCGGCGACGGGTGGCCATGCGTTGCTGCCGCTCGGTGCGGCGCTCCAGGCGGAGCTGGCGGCGGCGTGCTGCACGCCTCTGGTAGGGGGTGTCGCGCTCGACGCTGGCCTGGCGCCACACCTTGACAAAGCGTTGGCCGGCGGTGAAGAGGCTGAGGGCCAGCATCAGCCACAGGACCGGAACCAGGATCTCGCCGAACAGGAGGCCGAAGGCCAGGACGATGAACCTCTCGGCCCTCTCCATGAGGCCGCCCTTGGCGACATAGCCCAGCAGCTCTGCCTTGGCCCGCTGGTAGGAGATGAGCATGGCCGTGCCCATGATCGCCACGGGCAGCATCATGATGTGGCTCTCGGAGGTGCTTGCCAGGTGCCACGCCACGCCACCGAACAGGAGGGCGTCGGTCAGACGGTCGGCTACCGAGTCGAAGAAGGCGCCGCGGCTGGAGGCTGTACCCGAGGCCTTTGCCACGGCTCCGTCGAGCGCATCGGGGATGCCGGTCAGGACGAGCATCAGGAAGCCGAGGCGCAGGTAGCCGAGGCCTATTGACACGGCAGCCCCGGTGGCCATCATGATTCCGATCACGGTGATGACGTCGGCGCTGATACCGGTTCGTCTGAGGCTGCGGCCGATCGGGGTGAGCCCCCGGTCGACGACGGCCCGCCAGTTGCCGTCAAGCATTGTTTGTCTCCCTCTGGGAAGAGTGTGGCGCTCAACCAGGGTCACCCGTGGGCGACTCCCGTGTGCGCGGTCGACTGAACGCTAGCAGCGGACGGTGCTGAGGGTGTGGGGACCTATTTGGGCGGCTTGGCGGACCTGCGGGCCGGTGGCGGAGCCTGGTCGGCACCGCTGGCGCTACGCCGTGCTGCGAGGCCCACGATTCCGAGGCCTACCCCGATCACGCCGACGATCGCGGCCATCGGAACGCGGTCCATGCGGGCGTCGTTGCAGGGTGGTGTGGTGGCGTGAACCAGCTCGCCACCATCCGAGAACCAGACCTTGGCCGGCCACAGCACGCTGCCACACGGGTCGGCGTACTGCGACGAGACGGGGGTGAGGAGCAGCCCGAGGCACAGGAGCAGTGCCGCTCCGGCGAAGATGAAGATTCCCCTGCCCTGGTTCATGGCTCTGGAATCTATCCCGCTGAGCCGGAAGTGGGGTCGGACTCCCAGTCACCGGGGTCGTCGTCGGGGCGGGCCTCGGTGTGGCAGGCCACGACGGTGGCGTCGATGCCGTCGATGAACACGAGGCCACGGCTCTCTGGTGGTGATTCGTTGGAGTAGACGAGGATGCGCCAGGTGGGTCGGCTGCGCAGGCCCCGCCAGGCCATCTGGGCCGAGGCGTGGCCGACTGGGAATCCGGTGGCCCTGACTGCGGCCACGAGGGCGTCGGCTTCGTCGACCTCGAGGCGCCATCCGCCCTGGAGGTGGTAGGCGCCCACGAGGGCCAGCCCGATGGCTCCAACGATGAGGCCGCCGTTGACCACTGCGGAGTCGCCGGCTGCGAGGGTGACCACGATTGTGGCGGCTGCGAGGGCGAGGTAGGTGTAACCGGGGATGCGCCGCCTGGAGTTGTCGGGGAAGATGTAGGGACCGACCATGCCCGTGATGTCGAGGTCGGCGGGCAGCTCGTCGGTGTGCTGGTCGGCGGGTTCTTCCACGGGGCGACCCTATCGACCTGTCCAGCGATCGGGCCCGCTTTCTGGTGCCTCCGGGTTGGGTGACGGCCACCACCACGGCTTCCACGGAGGTCGCTCTGGCTGCCCTCAGGGCGGTGGCTGCCGCAGTGAGGCTGGCCCCTGTTGTGGTGACGTCATCGACCAGCAGCACGCTTGACCCGGAGGCCGCGGTTCGTGCGCGAAAAGGTGACCCCTGGCGGCGCTGACGTGCGGCCAGGTCTGTCTGGGCCGCTCCGGGGGCACGGGCCAGCAGCCGCCTGCACGGCTGGCCGAGGGCGGCGGCCACCGACCTGGCCAGTTCCTCGGCCTGGTCGAAGCCCCGTCGGCCACGGCGCTCAACGGTCGTGGGAACCCATGTGACGAGGTCGGGTCGGTCGGGAACCAGCGCCGCCATGGCACGGCCAAGATCGGTGACCGGTGTGCGACCGTTGGCGTACTTGATGGAGCGAACTATGCGCCCGCCTGGGCCCCTGTAGGTGGAGAGGGCCCGGACCCGGTCGACGCCCGAAGGGACCTTCAGCAGAGGTTCCGGGCCGAGGCTGTCGACGCACGAGGAGCATGGCCCGGAAAGGTCCAGAGGACACCGCCGACAGGAAGCCGGGGCAAGGGACCTCTGACACAGGTCACGAACACGACATCAGGTCGTTCGACATGACCAGATCATGTCGAACCCATGGGACACCCCTACCCAACCGGAGAGGAGGAGACGGCCGGCGAAGCACGTGGTGACACCCGTCCCGTCGAGGAAACTGACGACCTACCTGGCTACGACAGGGAGCAGGGTGGAACGCCGGGCTGGGAGGGCAGGGTGCCGAGGTGCGGACGCGCACGACTTTGCGCCAGTAGGAGAAGCGGACGTGCCTCGGCACCCTGGCGGTCGGGCAGAACCCGGCGGTACGCCCAGGCAGTCCGACCCGGCAGGTCAGGCGAGGCGGGCGATGATCTCGTCGACGACGGGGCGGGGGTCGCCCTCGCCGGTTACGACAAGGTCGGAACCTTCGCGGTAGGGCTGCACGAAGAGCCTGTAGCTGGGCGCCACCGTGGCGGCGAACTGGGCCTGGACGCTTTCGGCGGTGCGGCCCCTTTCGCGGATGTCGCGGTAGACGCGGCGAGCCAGACGGAGTTCTTCGGGGGCATCGACGAAGACGCTGAGGTCCAGCCGGTCAGTAATGCCGGGTACGGCAAACAACAGGATGCCGTCGGCGACCACGAGGACTCGTGGTTCGAGGGTGCGTGTCTGGTCGGTGCGGCAGTGGGTGGCGAAGTCGTAGACGGGCACCTCGACGGGCCGGCCGGCGACGAGGTCGTCGAGGTGTTGCAGGAAGAGTTCGTGGTCGAGTGAGTCGAGGTTGTCGTAGTTGACGAGCGCCCGTTCCTCGATGGTGAGGTGACCGTGGTCGCGGTAGTACTCGTCGAAGGCCAGGTAGGTGACGGCGTCGCCGAGGCGTTCGGCGAGGGCCCTCGCCAGGGTGGTCTTGCCTGCGCAGCTTCCGCCGGCTATTCCGACCACGCGCACGTCGGCGCCCACGTCGTTGCTCAGTACCGGTAGTGGTCGGGCTTGAACGGGCCGTCGGGGCTGATGCCGAGGTAGGCGGCCTGTTCGTCGGTGAGTTCGGTGAGCCTGGCTCCGAGCGCCCCGAGGTGGAGGCGGGCGACCTTCTCGTCGAGGATCTTGGGCAGGGTCACGACATCGGTTCCGTACGCCTCGGCGTGGTCGTGGAGCTCGATCTGGGCGAGGACCTGGTTGGAGAAGCTGGCTGACATGACAAAGCTGGGGTGGCCGGTGGCGTTGCCCAGGTTCAGGAGGCGCCCTTCGGAGAGCATGATGACCGAGTGGCCGTCGGGAAAGACGAACTCGTCGACCTGGGGCTTGATGGTTATGCGCTGCACGTCTGACATGCGGGCAAGGCCGGCCATGTCGATCTCGTTGTCGAAGTGTCCGATGTTGCCGACGATCGCCTGGTGCTTCATGCGGCCCATGTGTTCTGCGGTGATGATGTCGCGGCACCCGGTTGTGGTGATGAAGATGTCGGCTGTATCGAGGACCCGTTCGAGGGTGTTGACCTCGTAGCCCTGCATGGCCGCCTGGAGTGCACAGATCGGGTCCACCTCGGTGACGATGACGCGCGCGCCCTGGCCGCGAAGCGATTCGGCGCTGCCCTTTCCGACGTCGCCGAAGCCGCAGACCACGGCGGTCTTGCCACCGATCATGACGTCGGTGCCGCGGTTGATGCCGTCGATGAGTGAGTGCCGTACGCCGTAGAGGTTGTCGAACTTGGACTTGGTGACGGCGTCGTTGACGTTGATGGCCGGGAACGCCAGGGTGCCGGCGTCACGCATCTGGTAGAGGCGGTGCACACCGGTGGTGGTCTCCTCGGATACGCCGCGGATTCCGTCGCGGATGCTGGTCCAGCGCTGCGGGTCCTCGGCGAGCGATTCGCGGAGGCTGGCCAGCACCACCCCCCACTCCTCGGAGTCGTCGTCGGTGGTGTCTGGTACCGCTCCGGCGGCTTCGTACTCGGCTCCCTTGTGGACGTAGAGGGTGGCGTCGCCACCGTCGTCGAGGATCAGGTTGGGTCCGTCGCCGTCGGGCCACATGAGGATCTGGCGGGTGGCCCACCAGTACTCCTCGAGGGTCTCGCCCTTCCATGCGTAGACGGGTACGCCGCGCAGGTCGTCGGGTGAACCGTCGGGTCCGCAGACCACGGCTGCGGCTGCGTGGTCCTGGGTGGAGAAGATGTTGCAGCTGGCCCAGCGGACGCGTGCACCGAGGGCGGTGAGGGTCTCGATGAGCACTGCGGTCTGGATGGTCATGTGGAGCGACCCGGCGATGGCTGCGCCTGCCAGCGGTTGCTCGTCGGCGAACTCGGCGCGTAGGGCCATGAGGCCGGGCATCTCGTGTTCGGCGAGGCGGATCTCGTTGCGGCCGAACTCGTTGAGGGACAGGTCTGCGACCCGGTGATCATCCCGAAGGGACATGACGACTCCTGATTTGTTGCGTGTCTGGACTGGGTGGGTTGTCTGGACGGGGCTGGGGTCGTCTGACGCCGGTTCAGGCAGCCTCCGGCTGGGAGCCTACCGAGGTGGGGAGCCTGCTCAGGTGGCTCCCACGGTTGCCATCCAGGCGAGGCCGTCGGTGTCGATCGTGTAGGGGCCGTCGGCCTCGGGGACCACGGCAGCATGGCCCGGCCCGAGGGTGAGGTCGCCGACGGTGGTGGTACCGGCCATGGAGAGCACCAGGTCCGGTCCGATTCGTTCGTCGACGTCGACGGCTGTGGCTGCAAGCCTCCAGGTGGCGAAGTCGTCGACGGGTACGTCGTAGCGGTGGAGGTCGGCGGTGTCGGCCGCTGGTGCCTGTACGGGGGGTGGTTCGGTTGCGGGGTCGATGGCCTCGACGAGGGCGGGTATGTCGATGTGCTTGGTTGTGAGGCCACCGCGGAGGACGTTGTCACCGGGTGCCATGACCTCGACGGCCATGCCGGCCACGTAGGCGTGCAGGACGCCGGGGCCTACGTAGAGGGCTTCACCGGGCTGGAGGCGGTGGTGGGCGAGCAACGGGACGACCAGCAGGGCGGGGTCTCCGGGGTGCTGGTTGGCCAGGTGGGCGACGAGGTCGGCTGTGTCGGCGAGGGGTCCGTCAACACCGGCTGTGCACCTCTCTACAAGCGTGTCGATGGTGCTGTCCCAGCGACCGCTGAGGGCTCCTGCCAGCAGTAACGGCCAGGCACCGGGGCCGCCATCAAGCACGGCCACCATGTCGCCGGGAAGGCCCAGCGCACCGGCTACCTCCGTGGCCTCCTCCACTGGCCGGAACCCGCAGAGGGCCTCAAAGGGCGTGACGGCACAGACCAGTTCGGGCTTGGCGCGGTCGTCAACGAATGACCGGTCCGGGTGGTCGATGGGCAGCCCTGCTGCCTCCTCGGCGGCGAATCCCCGGCGTGCCTGTTCGGCCCCAGGGTGGGCCTGAATCGAGAGTGTCCGCTGGACGGCAAGGACCTTCACGAGGCACGGAAGGTCGTCGGAGTCGAACCAGAGCTCGGCCTCGGGCCGTCCTGAGGGTTCGATGCCGCGAAGGTCGGCCAGTGCGGTCGTGGATCCCCAGTCGTAGTGCTTCAGCCGGCCGGCCAGTTGGTGCACGGGTCGGACCCGGTCAGGGCGTGAAGGTGGGCGTGATGCCCTCGGTGTCGGCGAGGGCGGTGAGGCGCTCGTGTTCGGCGTCGTCGACGATCTCGGCCTCGTCGATGAGCATCACGGGGATGTCGTCGGTGATCGAGTAGCGGCGACGCAGGCGCGGGTTGTAGAGGGAGTCCTCGGCCTCGAAGTAGTAGAGAGGGCCCTTGTCGTCGGGGCAGGCCAGGATTTCGAGGAGCATGGGGTCTAGTGCCATGACCGTGAGGTTATTGGAATGTGGCGCTATTGGGTGATGAGCGCCGACACCTCGGCCAGGCGGGCGGTGCAGGCGTCGGCGCCTGCGGCCTCCAGGTTGAGGCGCAGCAGGGGTTCGGTGTTTGAGGGGCGCAGGTTGAACCACCAGGTGCCCATGTCGACGGTGAGGCCGTCGAGGGTGTCCTGGGACCCGGTTGCGGCGTAGGCCAGCGAGACCCGTTCGGTTGCTGCGGCCGGGTCGTCGACGCTGAAGTTGATCTCGCCTGATGCGGCGTAGCGGTCAAAGGGTGCCAGCAGGTCGCTGAGGGTGCCGTCCGAGGTTGAGAGTGCCTCGAGTACGAGGAGGGCGGCGATAAGGCCGGAGTCGGCCCGGTAGTTGTCGGCGAAGTAGTAGTGACCTGAGTGTTCGCCGGCGAAGGCCGCCCCCTCGGTGGCCATTAGTTCCTTGATGTAGGAGTGGCCGACGCGGCTGCGTACAGCGCGGCCGCCGTGTTCGGCGATGGCCTCGGGGACGGACCTTGAGCAGATCAGGTTGTGGATGACGGTGGCCCCCGGCTGGTGGCTGAGAACGGTGGAGGCAACGAGCGCCGTGGTGAGCGAGCCCGAGACCGGGCGGGCCTTTTCGTCCACGAGGAACACCCGGTCGGCGTCGCCGTCAAACGCCAGTCCGATGTCGGCACCGGTGGCGAGCACCCGTTCCTGGAGGGCCACCAGGTTGTCCGGTTGCAGGGGGTCGGCGGGGTGGTTGGGGAAGGTGCCGTCGAGGTCCGCGTACATGACCTCGAGGTCGAAGGGCAGGCCATCGAACACGGCTGGGACGACGAGGCCGCCCATGCCGTTGGCGGTGTCGGCAACGACCTTGAGGGGTGCAAGGGTCGTGGCGTCGACAAAGGAGCGGACGTGGTCTGCGAAGGCGTCGAGCAGGTCGAGCGTGGTTGTCGTGCCGGTCGCTTCCCCGCCGGTGTCAGGGGCATCCAGGTCGGCCTGCATCTCGGCCAGGCCCGAGTCGGCGCCGACGGGTCGGGCCGCCGAGAGGCAGAGCTTGATGCCGTTGTAGCCGGCCGGGTTGTGGCTGGCGGTGAACACGGCTCCGGGCGCATCCAGGTGGCCGGAGGCGAAGTAGAGCATGTCGGTTGAGACCAGGCCCAGGTCGACCACGTCGAGGCCTTCTGCGGTGATGCCGTCGGCGAAGGCGCCGGCGAGTTCCACGCCGCTCTCACGCATGTCGCGGCCGAGGATGATCCGCCCGGTGTCGGGCTCGCGGCGGCGAACCAGGCGTGTGAAGGCTCCTCCGACGAGACGTGCCAGTTCGGTGTCGAGGTGTTCGGGTACGAGGCCCCTGATGTCGTAGGCCAGGAACACGGCCGCCGGGTCACCCATCGGTAGGGCCTCCGGGTTGGGTCGGGTTCGGATAGTCGCCTCGCCGGGCCGCCTGTCGGACCCGTATCAGGTCTGCCGCGAGGCGCAGCCCGTCGCCCACGACGCTTACCGTGCTGCGGTCGGAGTGCTCGACCTCGACTGGCACCTCGGCCAGCGGGAGGCGCCACCGTTCGGCCAGGTGGAACAGCTCGACGTCGAAGGCGAAGCCGTCGAGGCGGGAGGCGTCAAAGAGGTCGCGGGCAGTGTCGGCCCGGAAGGCCTTGAGGCCGCACTGGGTGTCGTGGTACTGACCCAGCAGAAGGGCGTGGGTGGCCAGGTTCACGAGCCGCCCGCCCGCCTCGCGGATGCGACCGGCTGCCACGAGGGTCCTGGTGTCGGTGTGGCGGCGGCTGCCGACGACCATGTCGTAGCCTTCCTCGACGAGGGTCAGCAGGTCGGCGATCTGTGCCGGCGAGTAGGCGAGGTCGGCGTCGGTGAAGGCGATCGTCCGGCCGGTCGCTGCTGCCACACCTGCCCGGACCGCCGCCCCCTTGCCGCTGTTCACCTCGAGGCCAACCACCACGTCGGCTCCAGCCGCAGCGGCGGCACCGGCTGTGTCATCGTCTGAGCCGTCGTCGACGACGATGATCTGGAGCGCGTCGGGTCTGTCGCCGAGTTGTTCTCCCAGCTCGGTGCGCACCCTGGCGACGGTCTCACCGATTCGGTCGGCCTCGCGGTAGGCGGGTAGCACCACGGTCAGGCGGTGGGTGCCGTCGGGAAGGGGGCGCAGCACCGGGTGTTCCTGCTCGCTGCGCACCACCCGGAAGAGGAGGGTCCGGTAGGCGACGGCGCGCACGATGGCTGCTGCCGCCACGGCGGTGGCCTTGGCAAGGATGTCTTCGGCCGTGCTGCCGTCTGCGTACACCCACGACAGTACGAGCATGTCCACGAGGCCGGCCATTGTGACGACGGCTGCGAACACGCCCGGTGAGCGCATCCATCGTGTGAAGGGGTCGTCACGCAGGGTTATGGTCCGGTGCAGCGGGTGGGCAAAGGCGGCTGCGACCGCCAGTGCGACCAGGTCGGCCGCAGGCAGGGACCAGCCGCGTCTGAGCAGGGCCACGGCCACGCCGATGTCAATGGCGGTGGCCACCACGCCGACGACGGCGAAGCGCCTCATTCGGGTCCTCACGCCGTTTCCCCGGGTTCGTCGACGGTGGCTGGCGGCTCGTCGATGTCGACGCTCCAGCCTCCGGGTAGGTCTTCGTCAGCGGGGAGGTCCCCGTCGTCAGTGAGGTCCTCGTCACCGGGGGCGTGTTCGAGGTTGGCGTGGGCCTCGCGTGCGGCCACACGCCTCTCTGCGCAGCCGACCACCCACGCGTCGAGTCCGGCTGAGGCGTCAGAACCCGCAGAGAGGAGGTCGGGGCCCGGCAGCGGTCCTTCTTCGGGCCGCGGTGCCCGGCTGAGCAGGAACAGTCCGGCGAGGCCCAGGAGACTAAGGAGCATGGACACGATGTCGACCGGGGTGCGACCGTAGGTGAGGGTCACGTCGGGCCCGGTGGGAACGACGGCCATCAGGTTTGGCGTTACCCGCCACGGGCCGGCGGCGCCGTCGGCCTCCCAGTTGGGGAAGTAGGAGGTGCGCACGATGACCGGTACGCCGATGCGGTCCACGTGGAATGAGATGGAGTCGACGTCGGTGACGATGTCTGAGATCTGTACCGGTTCCAGTGCGCGTTCGTCCGGTTCCTCGCCGGAAGGCAGGTGCTGCCATGCGGCCAGGCCGCCGACGGTCCACTGGACCGCCTGGGAGCCCTCCTGGAAGACCTCGACCGACGGGTCCAACCAGCTTGAGTGGTCCACGTCTGTGAACACCACCGGCTCAAAGGCCATGGGTGCGACCAGGTCTGATCCGGCTACGAGAAACACTGTCCATGGTCCGGTTGTGGCTACCTCGGTCAGGTCGGGGTGGTCACGTGCCTCGTTGATGGCCCTCTGTGAGGACGGCGAGTAGTAGCGCACGCCGAACTGGCGCATGTGGTCGACACCGGCGTCCATGTCCAGTGAGCGGTACGGCAGGCTGCGCTGAGCCCGTGATGGACCGGTTGACAGCTCGGACTGCATGAGGAAGTGGTACGGGGTTGTGGTGGACGCCTCGAAATAGAGGCCCTCCATGGAGCCGATGCAGCCGTCGGTCCAGTGGGGCAGAAGCATCAACGCCATGGGCGTGCCGTAGCGGGTCAGCTCGCTGCTGTACTCCCAGAGCAGGCGGCCACAGCCGTTGGCCTCGGCCACCTCGGACATGGTGGTGACCATGTCGCGGTATTCGTCCCAGCCACCGCCGCTGTCGTCACCGGTGCGGGCTTCGTAGCCGGCGAAGTTCCAGTTCACCCAGGAGCGCCCCAGGTTCAGCTGTTCGGTTCCGAGCCCCATCCAACGGTAGGTGTTGACGTCCATGGAACCGAACGGCAAGGCCCGCAGCGGCATGCCGAGGAACACGATCAGGTAGAGGGTCACGGCCATGACTCCCCCGCCGGTGAGCCACCTGCCGCCGTTGCCGTTGCGGGCCCGGAAGCCGTCGAACAGGCGGCCCGTGAGGCTTAGAACCTCGGCAACACCGAGGCCTGCCAACAGGTAGAGGCTGAGGTAGTAGCCGGGCAAGAGGCGACCGTTGTAGAGGCGTCCCTCGGGCAGCCACGTGAACGCTGCCGCCAGCACGAGGACCATTCCGGCCAGGATCAGGCCGAGTCGGCGGCGGAACACGAGGGATGCCAGCAGGCCGACGCCGGCAATGACGATGACCACCTGGAGTGGCGGGTCGTTGGTGAGGAAGTCGGCTGCCAGGTTGCCGCGGTTCCAGAGGTACGAGCGGCTGTCGCCCAGCTTGTCCCAGGCCATGTCGTTGAGGTGGTCGCGCTGCCACCAGAACGGAAGCACCCAGAATGCCGATGTGAGGCCGGCCACAACGCCTGTGGTGAGCAGCCAGCTGAGGGACGACCGGCTGGGTCGCGTGAGCACGGCGATGAACGATGCCAGCACGGCGTAGAACGCGACGAGCAAATGGCAGAGGCCCACCAGTGCCAGCACCAGGGCGGCCCAGCCGCGGCCCCGGCCTGTCTCGATGCCGCGCACCAGCAGGCCCAGGTAGATGAGCAGCGCACCGACGGCCAGGGCGAAGGCGAACTCACCGGCCATGGTGGACATGAGGTTGCCGCCCATGATGTTGAAGGCCCGGTCGAAGATGAACGGCAGCGTGGCTGCGGCCATGAGGGCTGGGCCTGGAAATACCAGGCCGGCCAGGCGCCCCATGAACCATGCGGCGACGGGCATGGCCACGAGGCCGGCGACGGTCACCCACTTGAAGGCGATGCCGTAGGAGACGGGTACGACCAGCACGATGAGCACGCCGAGCGCCCAGAGACCCGGGATCCAGCCGGTGGGCCTGCGGCGTTCCAGCCATACCCCGCCGGCGGCTGCGGCAAGGACCACCGGCACGGCCAGCGGCATGACAAGGCCCACGTTCAAGACCACAACGGCGAGCATCGGAACGACCATGTAGAAGTGGAATGCGGGAAAGCCGGCGTACCAGTCGGGGGTCCAGCCGGTCAGGCGGAACCTGGGCAGCAGTTCGTCCCGTATGAAGGCCGGGCCCCAGACGTGGGCTCCGAGGTCTCCGCCGGTCGGGGTGGTGTCGGTGAACAGCACTCCGGCCGGGTTGACCACCCAGAGGACGAACAGGGTGGAGAGGCCCACCACGGACACGGTCACCCACGTGGCGAGCGGAACCCGCCTGATGGCGGCGAGGAGTCGGATCACCGCGGCGCGGACTCTTTCGTCGAAGATCATGTGACCAGCAACATGGCGACGGTCCAGGCGTTGAACCCGACGTGTGCCCAGACTGCCCGCCCGAGGCGGCCGTGGCGCTGGGCCAGGTGGCCGGCGATGAGGCCGAACATGACCAGTGCAGGGAACTGCAGGGGCTGGAAGTGGATAAAGCCGAACACGATCGACGAGGCGAAGAGTGCCACCCGGGGATGCCACCGGTCCTCGAATGCACGCAGCATCAGGCCCCGGAAGAAGACCTCCTCGATGATGGCCGCACCGACGACTACGACGAGGAACAACAAGGCGATGCCGAGGCCGTCGGCCTTGTCGACCAGCTCGCGGGCCGGCTCGGAGACGTCAAGGTCGTCGGTGAACAACAGGATCGGGGCGTAGAGCAGCGGCACCAGGACCGCCTGGGCACCTACACCGACTGCAAGGCCCGACAAGATGTCGCTTCGCTGGAACGTGAAGCCGAGGTCGGTGGCCCAGGAGACGCCGCTCCTCCTCACCAACCAGAAGGGAACTCCCAGCAGGCCGGTCCAGAGCGGCACCTGGAGCAGGGAGATGAGCATGAGCGGCAGGTCAGCCTGGGAGTCGTAGCCGCCGGCTGCAAACACGACCACGCTGAACACGGCACTGGCGAACAGGCTGAGGAAAAGGCCCACCACCACATGGGGGAGGCCCCAGGGGCGCTTTTCGGCCGTGGGCTGGGGATCTGCGCCGATCATCGGCGAAACCCTACCCACGGCGCCACGGCCACCGGTTTCGCCGTCTCGGCAACCGCCGAGGCGAACGGTACCCGAGCCACGACTGTCGGACCGTACCTCTACGATGGACCCATGGCTGATCGTAAGAAGCCCACCAAGCCCCGTCAGGGCAAGTCACGCCAGGTAAAGGGTCGCCCCGAGGGGGGTGCCGCCGGGCGCGACCAGGGATGGCCGCGCTGGGGTATCTGGCTGATGATGGGCCTCATCGGCGCTGCGCTGTTCTTTCCCAGCTTTCTGCCCACCGAAGAGATCGAGGTCGTCTCCTACGACCAGTTCCTGACCCAGGTCGCCGCCGACGAGGTGGCCGATGTAAAGGTCGACAACCAGACCGGCCGTATCAGCTTCACCACAGCCGACGGTGTCGCCTTTGACACCACGGGCCCACTCAAGTTGTCCGATGCCGACAGGGCCGTGCTGGCAAAAAGCAACGCCGCCGTGCAGTTCGACACCCCCCAGCCCAACTTCCTGCAGACCTGGTTGCCGCTGCTGCTCCCGGTGGGCCTGATCATCTTGTTCTTCTGGTGGATCAACCGCAGGGCCCAGGGCCAGATGACATCCATGATGTCGGTGGGGCGTTCCAAGGCCAAGACCTACTCGAGCGAACGGCCTGGCACCACGTTCGAAGACGTGGCCGGATACGCCGGCGTCAAGCAGGAGATCCGCGAGGTCGTCGACTTCCTGAAAGAGACCGACAAGTTCTCAGAGATCGGGGCGCGCGTGCCCAAGGGCGTGCTGCTTGTCGGCCCCCCCGGTACGGGCAAGACCCTCATTGCGCGGGCCGTCGCCGGCGAGGCCGGGGTTCCCTTCCTGTCGGTAACCGGCTCAGATTTCATGGAGATGTTCGTGGGCGTGGGTGCCAGCCGGGTCCGCGACCTGTTCGAGTCGGCCCGCAAGATGGAGCGGGCCATCATCTTCATCGACGAGATCGACTCCATCGGACGCAAGCGGGGTGCCGGCATGGGCGGCGGCCACGACGAGCGCGAGCAGACGCTGAACCAGATGCTCTCCGAGATGGACGGCTTCGAGAGCACCGAGGGCATCGTGATGCTTGCGGCAACCAACCGTCCCGATATCTTGGACCCGGCCCTGCTGCGCCCCGGTCGCTTTGACCGCCAGGTGGTTGTGCCCCTGCCCGAGCTCGAGGACCGCAGGCAGATCCTCGAGGTCCATATCAAGGGCAAGCGCATGGGAGGCGACGTCGACCTCGACCTCGTTTCCCGTGGCACGCCCGGCATGAGCGGCGCCGACCTGGCCAACCTCATCAACGAGGCCGCCCTGGTGGCCGTGCGCGAGGGTGCCGACGCCATCCACGCCGACCATCTGGAGGCCGCCCGCGACCGCACCCTCATGGGGCAAAAGCGCGAGTCCATGGCGCTTACAGCCGATGAGAAGGAGGCCATCGCCTACCACGAGGCCGGACACGCCCTCTGTGCCGCCCTGTTGCCCAACGCCGATCCGCTGCACAAGGTCACCATCATCCCGAGCGGAATGGCGCTCGGCGTCACCATGCAGCTCCCCGAGGAGGAGCGCCACATCTACCGCCAGGACTTCATAGAGGACAAACTGGTGGTCAACATGGGCGGCCGCATCGCCGAGGAACTTGTCTTCGGTGTGGTGTCCACGGGTGCCAGCAGCGACCTGGTGAGCGCCACCGAGTTAGCAAGGAAGATGGTGCGTGAGTGGGGAATGAGCGACCGCGTCGGTCCCATGGCGTGGGGCAGCCACAACCAGGTGTTCCTGGGCGATGACCTCATGTCAACACGTGACTACTCCGACGAGACCGCCACGATGATCGACGAGGAGGTCCAACGCATCCTCACTGAGGGCGAGGACCGCTGCAGGGTCCTTCTCACCGACAACCGGCACTCGCTGACCCTCATCGCCCGTGCACTTCTGGAGCGAGAGACCATTTCGGGCGAAGAGGTCAACCGGCTGGTGGGCCTTTCAACCGACACCGGGTCGGGCACCGACACCAGTTCAGGCAACGACACCGGGGCACCTGCCGACGAGCCGGCCGGCGAGTCCACCGGTGCCGTCGAGGAGCCGTCTCCCACCCCGGTCGACTGACCGGCCCGAGGGCCTCTCCCCCACCGGCATCCGATGGACCGACTGCTGCTCCTGATCGTTGTTGCGGCGGCCGCCTCAGTTGTTGCGGCCCTTGTGCAGCGGCGTGGCCCCGATGCGCCCGTCCGCACCGGGTGGAGCGTTCCCGATCAACTTGACCGGGCCGACTTCGCACGGCCCGAGGTGCCGTGGCTGGTGGCGGTGTTCACGTCGGCCACCTGCCAGTCGTGTGCGGCCGTGCTGGAGCTTGCCCTTCCGTTGGACAGTTCAGAGGTGGCAGTGGTCGAGGTAGAGGTGGGCGCCGATGCGGTCGTGCACGAGCGCTACCGGATCGACGCCGTGCCGTTGGTGGTCATTGCCGATGCTGACGGCGTCACGCGGGCCCACCACCTGGGGCCGGTCACTGCCACGCACCTGTGGGGTTCGCTAGCCGAGGTACGAGAGCCCGGCTCGACGCCTGAGGGCTGCGGCGAGCACTGAGTCAGGCGGGCTGGTTGCCCGGCGCCTGACTACAACGACGGACGGGTCTGGGTTCCGGCAATGGCCATGCCGAACGACGACGACCGGCCTGCAGGGTCGTCACGTCGCATGACCGACAGCACCGGCACGGATGAGTCCACGAGGACCGTGGCCTCGGCGGCGATGGCCGCTCCGAGTTCCACCTCTATGTGGCCGGCGGGGTCGATCTCGTAGAGGTCGGGGGTGTCTGAGGGCCATGCGGCACCCAGCAGCGAGAGGCGCACGGTGGCGATGGTGGTCTCGCCCGGGTTGGAGACGACAAGGGCCGCCTGGTCGGCTGGTCCGGTGAGGTGCACCATCCAGTCGGTGGCGGCGGCGCCCACGGCTGGCAGCGCGGCGAGACCGGCGGCAGTTGTGCCGCCCTCGGTACGGCTGATGAGCGAGGCGGCCAGGGGTGCGCCGTCGAGCGAGCGGACCTCAACCCCGAATCGGCCGGCGTCGGCGATGCGGCCAGAGCCCAGGTCGACCACCTGACGCTGGCGACCCCGGAGGGTCACCCGCCATGGTTCGACGAAGGCGCCGACATCCTCTGGCCGGACAAGCACCTCGAGCTCGGTCGTGTCCTCGCCCGGGTTCATAACGACGACCGACGAGGTGACGCCCCATTCTCTGGAGACGCCGGGCAGGAACAGGCGATCTGAGGTCTCAGGTAGTCCCGGGGTGACGGCAAGGCCGGTACTGCCACCACTACCTCCGGTGCCAGAGGTGGACTGGTCGGCAACCTGGAGGCGTGCCACGACAAGCTGACCGACCCTGGCGTCGACGCTTGCCGAAACCACCTCCGAGTCGGGTATCAGGTCGTTCAGGTCGAAGACGGCGAGGGAGCGGCCGGCCACGACCACACCCCTCGTGTCGAGTGTCTCGCGGCGGCCCAGGTCGCCGATGAAGCGCAGGTCGGCGACGGCCGGCGCCCTGAACGGGTTGTAGACGAGCAGCACCGCAGTGTTGCCCGGTTCGGCTGTGGTGGCCCACGGAACCTGCCATGAGGCTGAGGTGATCGTGCCACAGGGTGCCTCGTCGACCCCGGTGCCTATGCCCGGTACCGCCTCGTCGTCGGTGGTGCCACCGGTGATGCGCTGTTCGACCAGCACCCTGCCGCCGGGCACCTCGACGGTGACTCCGGCATGGAGCGCTCCGGGCACGAACGGACCGGGCCGTATCTCCATGCTCCGACCGGGTTCGAGTTGGAAGGCCCGCTCGACCTCGGCTCCGTTGTCACCGTTTACCGTGACCCTGCCCACGGTCGGCTCATCGGAGATGCTGGTGAGGGTCACGATGCGACCGCTGATTTCGTCCATTGCGACGGTGGGCCCGACACAGAACCAGAGGTCGCCGGAGTCGGGTGTGGTGGAAAGCGCTGCGTGCACCGGCGGAAGCAGGGTGGCCCTGGCGACCGGGTCTGGCGGGCTGGCGAACACGGTGGAGCCGACGACCATGGCCGCCAGCACCACCAGTGCCGGGTACCGCACGGCGTTCATTGCGCTCATGGCCACTCCGGTTCAGGATCGCTACGGAGCCAGCTGGCCAGGAGCAGGACGCCGCAGAGAGCAGCCACCTGGAGGAGGCGGCGGGACCTTGAGGATGCACTGTCGTGGACCAGTTCGCCGATGGTGCCCGAGGCCACCCTCACCGATGGCCGGCCCGGCACGCCTCCGGCTTCGTCGGCGGGCACGAGAGGCCGGGTGGTGCCGTCGACGCTGAACGACCAGGAACCCTCGGGGCCGAGGATCCACCGGTAGGCGCCGTCGGCTGATGCCTGCACCCGGAAGCGGTCGTAGGCCAGGGGCGTGACTGCGGCCGGTACGGCGCGGCCGGTACGGTCGCGCACCACGGCGTGGACGGGTCGGGTGGCGATGTTTTCAAAGATTGTCACTGCACTGTTGAGGCCCTCTACGCGGACCATGTCGAGTTGGCGTGTGAGGGCCGCCGCGTAGGTGGGTGGAAGGGCTGCCTCGACCGCCTCGTGGGGCGCTGGCGCCGAACGTTCTACCAGCACGATGTGGCTGATCCCCCAGGCTCCGATGGCGCCTCCGAGGCGGCTTGTCCGGCCGGTCAGGGCCTCGGTCAGGGCGTCCCTGATTTCGGCCACGCCGGGTGCACCTGTCAGGTCGTAGGGCCACTGGTCGAGCAGGTCGGGACGGCCGTCGGTGACCGCCACCGCCACGTCGCCCGAAAGGGGGCCGTCTGTCAGCGGCACGCCGACTGCCGGCAGGATCGTGGGTTCGCCGACCCAGAGCACCCGGTTGTCGCCACCGCTGGTGGTTTCGCCGATACCTGAGCGTGGTTCGGCGATGAACGGCAGGGACGAGGGAAGGTCGGCTTCCGGCATGCCGAGGCGACCCCCCAGGGAACCGATCACCACGGGCAGCACGGTGAGGGCTAGGGCCAGGCCGGCGACCGCGGGTAGGGAGTTTCTCCAGTTGGCGCCGCGGCGGGGCATTGAAATGGTCGTGCCCATGTCGGCTACTGCTGCGGCTGCAGCCCATGCCAGTCCCAGGGCGACGGGAACGAGCAGCAGTTCGGGTGGCACGGTGGGGCCCTGCCACCACCCCTGGTCCACCAGCCAGACCGAGGCGAAGCCGCCGGCCACGACGAATGCCGCACGGATGCTGATTGCCAGGCGCCATCCGGTGGTGGTGAGGAGGGCCAGGGCCGGAACGACGAGCACGGCCCAGCCGATGCGGTCAATGCCGAAGGTTCCCGCCCAGGTGGGACCGCCGAGAGGGGAGCCGGTGTCGAGGGTGAACATGGCTGCCGTGCCGAGGCTGCCCCTCGGCCAGGTGGTGGGTACGGCGAGGGAGTCGAGGGGATGGTTGTCGAACAGGCCGATCAGTAGAGGGAACTGGACGATGGCTGCCACGACCGCTCCTCCGGCCGCCACGGCGACGAGCCTGGTGAGGCCGGCGATGCTGCCTGCCAGGAGGCTGCCGACGACGAGGCCGCCGACCAGAACGGGCAGTACGACAACGACCGTGGGATCCACGGCGATTGCGGCTGCCACGACGAGGCCGGTGAGGAGGATGTCGGAGCCCATGTCACGGATACGGGTTCCGGGGCCCGGGTCGCCTCCGCGGTGGCCATAGGGCACGACGCCCTGGGCCTCGGCCAGGCGGTGGGCTATCCATGGCAGCGTGGCGTACACGGCCAGCGGTGCCAGGCGGCCCTCGCGGAGTGCGTCGTAGGGAAGGGGCACCGCCAGGTAGGTGAGAACGGCCGCGGCGCGTGACCTGCCGCCGCCGACCGGTCGCACGAGGCGCCAGACGCCGAGGGCGCCGACCGGTAGCGCTGCGAGGACGACGGCTGTCCAGATGAGGTTGTCGCTGCCGGGCACGACGCGTGCGACGACACCCAGGAATGCAAGGGCGTCAGGGCCGGTTGTGGCCACGCCGGTTCCGGTGGGTCGCCAGCCGTGCCACCAGGAGCGCACCAGGTCCATGGGATTGGCGGGTAGGGCCTGGAGCCGACCAACGGCTGGGAGGCCGCGGGTGAGCAGGTGACGTGAGCCGAAGCCCAGGACGACTGCGCTGGCCATGAGGGCGATTCCGCCGGGTCCGAGCAGTGCGCTCCAGATGTTGTGGAAGGCGATGTTGCCGGGTGCCTCGTCGCCGGTGCCGTAGGGGGCGCGGCCGGTCACAGCGCGCCTGATGGCGTGGTGGGGCATGTCGGGGCCTGCCACGACGCGGCCCGGGTCGACACGGCGGTGTCTGGCGATGATGCGGCGTCTGTGGCTGACTCCGGCTCGGCGATGCAGGTTCCAGGGCCAGGCGCTGAGCAGACCCCAGACGTGGCGGAAGCGGCCGGTCAGCAGGCCGTAGGCAGTGCCCAGAACGGTCGCTGCCGCCAACTCGACCACCACGCTTGCTGCCCTGCCCGGTGCCTGGTTGGTGAGCGACATGCGCAGTTTGTGCCTGGGACGCAGGATGGCCGGGTTGGTGCCCCGTCTAACCGAGGTGTCTCCGCTCACGGTGCGCCCGACTGCGGTGGGGGCCGTGGTTACCGTGGCTCCGGCGAGGCGTGCCCTCCAGCAGAGGTCGACGTGTCCGTCGAGGAAATGGATCTCTGGGTCGAAGCCCCCGACGGCGGCGAACAGGTCGGTGCGTACGAGCAGGGCCGCCTCGGCCACGGCGAACACGTCCGGTTCGGCGTCGTACTGGCCCTGGTCGACCTCGCCGGGGTGCAGGCGCGGCACTGGAGATCCGTAGCGGTCGACGGTGCAGCCCATGTCGTGGAGGATGCGGCCGTCGGTCCCGACGAGGACCTTGGGGCCGACCACGCCGGCGTTGGCGGCAACCGCCCGCTCGACCATTCGTCGTACGGCTGTTCCGTCGAGCACCACGTCGTCGTGCATGAACAGGTGGTAGCTGGGTATGCGGTTGGGGCCGGTTCCCCCGTTGGTGTGGTCGCCTGAGGCACCCACGACCGCACGGTTTGCTGCGGCTCCGAAGCCGGGCGAGCCGGATGCCTCGACGGTGCGGGCATCGGGCAGCGCGTTGAGTACCCGGTCGGCGAGGCCCGGGCGGCGGCCTGCGTCGACTACCACGATGTCGAGGTGGCGGTGGTCCTGGGCTGCGAGTCCGGCGAGCACGTCGTTGAACCACTCCCCCGGGTCGTGGGCCACGACGACCACGCTGACGAGCGGCGTTGGCGCAGGGGTGGCCGACAGCGGCTGGGGCGGGGCGGGCGCACCCCTGGGGCCCTGTGTCTCGGCGGCGTCCACGGTGAACGGACCCTAGCCCTGCAGACCCGTCAGTCAGGCAGCATCGCCGCCGCTGAGAGGGTCTATGGTGCGCCCGTGCAGGGACATGACGTCGGACCCACGGGCCTCGGCTCCGACAGTAGAGGGGCGACCCTGTGAGGGTTCTGGTGACCGGAGCCGCCGGCTTCGTGGGGTGCTACCTCGTGGCGCACCTCTGTGGAAGCGGCGACGAGGTGGTCGAGACAGACCGGTCCCACGGCGGGCCCGACGTGCTTGACGCTGACGCCATGGTGGCCCTCGTGGCCGAGGCTTCCCCGGAGGTGGTGTTCCACCTGGCCGGGCAGGCCGATGTGGGCAGGTCATGGAAGGCGCCCGTTGAGACCCTGCGGGTGAACGTGGAGGGCACGTTCAACGTGCTGGCTGCGGCGAGAGAGGCCGGTGTGGACCGGGTGGTGACCGTGACAAGCGCCGACGTCTACGGCGTGGTCGATCCGGCAGACCTGCCGGTCAACGAGTCGGCGCGCCTGCGACCGGTGTCGCCCTACGCGGCATCCAAGGCAGCCGCCGACATGGTTGCTGAACAGGCATTCCGCGGATTCGGCCAGGACGTCGTGCGGGCCAGGTCGTTCAACCACCTTGGGCCCGGTCAGAGCGACAGGTTCGTGTGCCCGGCCATCGCCTCGCGGATCGTGGCCAACGAACTCTCGGGTGACGACGAGGTGCCGGTGGGTGATCTGACCCCGTTGCGCGACTTCACAGATGTGCGCGACGTCGTGCGGGCCTACCGGATGCTGGCCGTGGACGGCACGGCCGGTGCTGCCTACAACGTGTGCTCTGGCATGGCGGTGCCGATCTCTGAGGTCGCCGAGCACCTCGTGGCCCTCTCCACCCGACCGATGCGACTCGTTCCGGACCCGGAGCTGTTTCGACCCGTTGAGGTTCCCGAGTTGTGCGGAGACCCGACGGCGCTGCGTTCCGACACCGGCTGGGAGCCGCAGTCCGACCTGTCTGAGACCCTTGCCGATGTGATGGCCGACTGGCGCACGAGGGCGCCGCTGGCCGGCCGGGTGCCTCCTGACGGGGATTGAACGGCACAATGGGGGCCATGGCTAAGCGGGCACTCATCACGGGCATCACCGGTCAGGACGGCTCGTACCTGGCCGAGCTGCTGCTTGACAAGGGCTACGACGTAGTCGGCATGGTGCGCCGCAGCTCCACGGTCAACACGGAGCGGGTGGCCCACCTGGCCGACAGCGTGGAGTTCGTCCCCGGCGACCTGTTGGACCAGGCCTCGATGATCGACGTGCTGGCGGCCCACCGACCCGACGAAATCTACAACCTGGCCGCCCAGTCGTTCGTGCACACCTCGTTCGGCCAGCCGGTTCTCACCGGCGAGACGACGGCCCTGGGTGTCACCCGCCTGCTCGACGCTGTCCGCCTGGTCGACCCGTCGATCCGCTGCTACCAGGCCAGCTCGAGCGAGATGTTCGGCCACGCCCGCCAGGTGCCACAGACCGAGGACACGCCGTTCCACCCGCGCAGCCCCTACGGGGTGGCCAAGGTCTACGGACACTGGATCACCATCAACTACCGCGAGAGCTACGACCTGCACGCCTCATCGGGAATCTTGTTCAACCACGAGAGCCCACGCCGTGGCCTCGAGTTCGTCACCCGCAAGATCACCCACGGTGCCGCCGCCATCTCCCTGGGGCTGGCCGACGAGCTGCGGCTCGGCAACCTTGACGCCAAGCGCGACTGGGGCTTCGCCGGCGACTACGTCGAGGCCATGTGGCTGATGCTGCAACAGGACCAGCCGGATGACTTCGTGATCTGCACCGGCGAGACCCACTCGGTGCGCGAGTTCTGCGAGCTGGCGTTCGGGCGCCTGGGCCTGAACTGGGAGGACCACGTGGTGGTCGACGAGGCCTTCCTGCGGCCCGCAGAGGTCGACCTGCTAGTGGGCGACTCCTCCAAGGCCGCCGAGCACCTGGGCTGGAAGCCCCAGACCGGGTTCGCCGACCTGGTGGAGATGATGCTCGATGCCGACCTGGCCCTTCTTGAGGGTGCGCCCCGGCCTCCGGGGTGAGGAGCGTTCGTTGATTACCGTGCTGGCCGGCGGGGTCGGTGCCGCCCGGCTCCTGTCGGGGCTGGTGCAGGTGGTGCCGCCGACTGAGGTGACCGCTGTGGTGAACACCGGTGACGACGTGGTCATGCACGGGCTGCACATCTCTCCTGACCTGGACACGGTCACGTACACGCTCGCCGGGGCCGACAACCCTGAGACCGGTTGGGGGCTCGCAGGCGAGACGTGGCAGGCAATGGGTTCGCTGGGCCGCTACGGCGGCGACACATGGTTCAACCTGGGCGACCTTGACCTGGGTACCCACCTCTACCGCACCGGCAACCTGGCCGCGGGCGTGGGCCTTGCTGAGATCACGGCCGGCATCACCTCCGGGTGGGACCTCGAACCGACGCTGCTTCCCATGACCGAGGACAGCGTCGCCACAATGGTGACCTTGGCCGATGGCGACGAGGTCGGCTTCCAGGAGTACTTCGTGAGGCTGCGCCACGACGTGCCGGTCTCGTCGGTGCGCTTTGACGGTGCCGGGGCCTCTTCACCGGGGCCGGGGGTGCTGGACGCGATCGCCGGAGCCGACGTGGTCGTGGTGGCTCCTTCGAACCCGATCGTTTCGATAGGGCCGCTGCTGGCCGTGCCCGGCATTGCCGACGCCATCCGGGCCAGGCGTGAGCACACGGTGGCGGTGTCGCCGATCATCGCAGGCACCGCACTGAAGGGGCCCGCCGACCGCCTGATGCGTGAGCTGGGCCACGAGGCCTCGGCCGTTGGCGTGGCACGCATCTACCGTGATCTCGCCTCCTGTCTCGTAATCGACACCGCCGACGCCGACCTGGCCGGAGCCGTCGAGGCCGAGGGCATGGCGTGCGTGGTGACCGACACGGTCATGTCGTCCCCCGATGTGGCCGCCGACCTGGCGAAGACTGTTCTGGGGGCGGCCTCGTGAGCGGCGAGATCCGGGTGATTCCGGTGACCGGGCTGCCCGAAGTGCGCCCCGGCGACGACCTGGCGGGCATGATCGCCGAGGCAGCCGACCTTGCCGACGGCGACGTGCTGGTGGTGACCCAGAAGGTGGTCTCAAAAGCCGAGGACCGCATGGTTGACGTGGACCCCGACGTGGGCCACAAGCCGATAGTCGAGGCCGAGTCGGTGCGGGTGCTGCGCCGCCGTGGCGACCTGGTGATCGCCGAGACCAGCCACGGCTTTGTCTGTGCCAACGCCGGGGTGGACCTTTCCAACGTGCCCGACGGGCGGGCTGCGCTGTTGCCGGTGGATTCAGACCGTTCGGCCCGTCGGATCCGCGATGCGCTGCTCCACCGCCTGGGCCTGGATGTGGCCGTCATAGTCAGTGACACCTTCGGGCGGCCGTGGCGCCGCGGGGTGGCCGATGTGGCGATCGGCTGTGCGGGCTTGCGACCGATCGTGGATCTGCGTGGCACCAACGACGCCCTGGGCCGTGAGTTGATGGTGACGGAGGTGGCCGTCGTTGATGAGATCGCCGCTGCGGCCGAGTTGGTGATGGGCAAGGCAGCCGCTGTGCCGGTGGCTGTTGTGCGCGGCGTGGACCCATCGTGGTTCGGCGACGGCAGCGTGGTCGACGACGTGGTGAGGAGCCCGGCCGAGGACCTGTTTAGGTAGAGGTTGTTCTCCGACTACATCTGGTAGCGGGAGTAGGTGTAGGGGTTGGCGAAGGCAAGAGCCCCACCGCAGTTGCCCGACCTGTGCTCGATGTACAGGGTGTCGTCGTCGACGACCTCGATGAGGAAATGGTCGGGTTCGGTGTCACGGGGGCCGTTGGAGTCGGCGGTGAAGGTGTCGTAGCAGTGGATGCCCGACCCGGCCGCGACCTGGGCGAAGTCAAGGTTGGTCGTTCCAGACGATGTCGTCTGGAAGTACCAGTAGCCGGGGTCGGCAACCAGAGCGGCAATCGAGATGGCCTGGTGGTCGCTGCGGGTGTTGGTATCGACCAGAGCCAGGTGGTCCAGCCACTTGCCATCGATTGGAACGGTGGCATACCAGAAGCCCTTGGCGGTGCCGGGCACGTCCTGTATCACCTTGCCACAGCCGGTGGCTTCGTCGGCCACGATTCCGCTGGACTCCATCCTCATGCTGTAGAGGTCGGCTCGCAGATCGTCGGTGTACCAGTCCAGCGCACAGGTAGCCCGCAGGATGCCCTCGGGTTGGGCGCTCTGGTCGATGGCCGGTGCCAGGTCGCCGGCCCAGTCGTAGGCCCACATGTCAAGGGCCGAGTTGGGGGTGTCGAGGCCGCCCGCCGTTCCGATCAGCTCACCCGCGGCGACAGCCAGGTCAACAGCCTCACCCTTCCATTGGCACTTGGTGTACATGTAGCCGGTGTAGCCATAGGTCTCGCAGTAGTCGGGCGTTCCGGTGGTCAGCTCCAGGAGGTCGCCGGTAATGGTGGACACATGCCCGAACCTGATTGTCCCGTTGGCGCAGATGCTGATCTCCACCTGCCAGTCGAGGTGGGCTGACCCGGTGTTTTCACTGGTGGAGCTGGTGACACTTACGACGCTGCCGTCTGCCGGCGAGAAGACGTCGACACTGGGGGCGTTCTGGGTGTCGTAGCCGGGCAGAAGGAAGTAGACGTGATCGGTGGACTGAGTGTGGCTGGGTGGTGCCAGGTGACCGAGGGGAACGACTCCCATGATCTTGGACCGCTCAATTGGCAAAGTGGTCAGCGAGCCCTGGCAGGAGTTGAAAAACGACGAACCGCCGGTGGAGGCACTCGGCGTCGCCTGCTCGCCCTCGGCGATGCAGCCGTTCCAGATCGAGAAGAAGGTTGAGGCCGACGATCCGAGCGATCCCATGTGCCCCAGCGAGTTCATGAGGCCGTAAGAGGCCACCAGGTTCCTTGCCGGTTCGGGCAGGCGGCTGGCATTGGCGACCATGCATGTGCCTATGGCGGGTGCCGCGTTCCAGCCGGAGTTGGTGGCCACATAGTCGTCGATGGCAGACAGGTAGGGGCCGTTGTCGAAGGGGGCGGCCGTGGTGGTCGTGGTCGGCGCGGCCGTGGTCGCCGGAACTGCAGTCGTTACAGGCACAGCCGTGGTGGTCGTGGTCGGCGCGGCCGTGGTCGGCGCGGCCGTGGTCGCCGGAACTGCAGTCGTTGCAGGCACAGCCGTGGTGGTCGTGGTTGG
>Ga0187827_10000628_pt1 | contig 54965 bp, 52 predicted proteins | sample ETNtaG_39_FD_167969 | JGI IMG/M metagenome (GOLD analysis project Ga0187827, IMG submission 167969) | Marine microbial and viral communities from oxygen minimum zone, Eastern Pacific Ocean - ETNP2014_SV_150_PacBio MetaG (Illumina Assembly) | ecosystem: Environmental > Aquatic > Marine > Hypoxic...
ATCTCATAAATATCTTCATTCATCTCAGAGAAAGTTCCCTGGCAAAACTCTATGGCATTTGAATCACTCGGATAAATCTCAATTAGCCTTTTGTAAGAGTCAAAGCTTCTTAATAACATAGGAACTCCTCCAAGCTTAGGTACTGGAGGATCACACGGATGAATTCCTAGTCTTATCCCTTCCTCTTCAGCAATAGGAGTAATGATTTTTATCCAGTATTCCAGATTCTCCCACACTTCTTCGTCAGTATATTCTCTTTCATGAGTAAGAGGCATCTTTTGAGCAACAGAATCATCAAAAGCAGTTGCCACAGCATCTCCCCTTATTAATTTAGGTTCTGTCCTCCATACCTCAGACGGCAACCAATCATACCCGAATATAGGAATACCTGCTCTTGCTATATTCCTGATTGTGTAAATCATGTTTTCTATCTGCTCATCTCTTTTAGGGCCGTTAAGCATTACATGATGATAAAAATTAGTAGGAACATTTTCCAAAGCAGATAACTTGAGACCATGACTTTCAACCATAAGTCTAAGTTTGACCAAGTCTTGTAACTCCCATCTGCCATTTGCTCCAGGTAGGTCAGCATGATTTAACAGAATATCGGTAGCACCAAATTGCTTTGCAAATTTTAAATATTCTGGGCTTGGTGATTTAAATTGTCCAAATCCTGCTCTCATGACTTACTCCTATAAAATAATAATTTATTTAGGCAAATTATCAATTGCTAAATTAGATCTTGTAGTAAGACCATTATAGCGTGGGTCTGCAACTGCTATAAAAGCATCAGATATTCTAACTCTAAAATTTTCTCTAACTGGAACAATTCTAAATTTAAATTCTTGAATTTTCTTATCTATTCTTTGAGTCGTTTTTTTATTTTTCAAACCTTTTGATACAGAAGTAATAGAAATCCCAAGATCAACAATAGCCACCATCTGCCTAAATTCATGGATATTATTAGATTTTAATAATTGTTGAATTTCTTTAACTATATCTGATGTACTAGTAACATAAACAATTTCGTCTGACTCAAAAATTGAAATTATTCCTGGTTTTTTACCCAATAACCAAGTTTCTGATTCATTAAAAGGAGTTCTCTCTCCTTCAGTTAAGTTCTTATAAAGTTTTTCCCATTTTCCTAAATGTGATGAAGAAAACATTGTATAGCCAAAAAGGTCCTAATTATTATAGATTAATGTTAATTTCTAAAAACAATAGATATAGTAACTATTTATTATTAGAAAATTAAAAATAACTTTATAGATATTTTATGAATTTAATCTGATTTAACAAATAATCTAGAAATCATAAAGGGAGCAAGAATATGGACGGATATGAAGCTATTGCAAAAATCTTAAAATTAGAAGGAGTAGAATGGATGGCTTGCTTCCCTTCTAATCCTTTAATAGAAGCCGTAGCAAAAGAAGGAATTAGACCTATTATGTTCCGTCAAGAAAGAGGAGGAATAATGGCTGCTGATGGATACAGCAGAACAAAGAATTCTTCCAAATTTGGAGTTTTTGCGTGCCAAGGTGGACCTGGAGCAGAAAATTCCTATGGAGCTATAGCTCAAGCTTGGGCAGATTCCGTTCCTATTCTTTTTTTACCAGATGGAGTCCCACTTCAAACAGCAGACGTAAAACCTTCTTTCTGGGCTTCAAGAGCATATAAAGATATTACAAAGTGGTCAGAATCAATTAACGATCCTCAAAGAATTGTTCCACTCATGAGAAGAGCTTTTCATGCTCTAAAAAATGGAAGACCAGGACCAGTATTATTGGAAATGCATAAAGATCATATGGAAAACGAAGTCACTAATTTAGATGAATATAAAACTCAGGTCAGTATGCCTGTTTCACCTAGTAATTCATCTGTAAAAGATTCTCTTAAGATACTTCTTTCTGCAAAAAACCCTGTTATTTGGTCAGGTCAAGGGGTAATTTATGGTAATGCAACTCAAGAACTCAAAAAATTTGCAGAATTACTAAAAATTCCAGTAATTACTACAATGCCTGGAAAAAGTTCCTTTGATGAAAGACATCCCCTTTCTTTAGGATCCGCAAATAGAACAGCACCCAAATCAGTCTGGCATTGGTTGAAAGAATCAGATTTAGTTTTTGCTATTGGATCTAGCTTAACAATTACCAATTATGGGATCACAATTCCTGAAGGAAAAAATATCGTTCATTCTACCAACAATATAGAAGATATTAACAAAGATTATTCTGTGGAATATGGTCTAGTTGGAGATTCTAAAATGGTATTAGATTCTTTACTTTTTGAATTAGAAAGCAATCAAGAAAGTATAGAAAAATTTGTTCAAAATAGAGAACAAACCATCATTTCTTCTATAAAAACAATTAAACAAGAATGGTACGAAGAATGGACACCTTATCTAGAATCAAATATGGAACCAATTAACCCTTATAGATTAATAAATGAAATAAATAACAGTATAGATCATGAAAATTCTATAATTACTCATGATGCTGGACATCCTAGAGATCAAATTATGCCTTTCTTGACATCAACAATCCCCAATTCATACATTGGATGGGGTAAAACCACTCATCTAGGATATGGTATTCCCCTGATGATAGGAGCAAAAATTGCTCACCCGGATAAATTTTGTATGAATTTTATGGGTGATGCAGCATTTGGGATGTCAGGATTAGATATAGAAACAGCAGTAAGATCAGATACTCCTATAACAACGGTATTAATGAATAATTCTACTATGGGTGGCTATAGCGTAAGATACCCTCAATCTATTGAAAGGTATGGTGCTATCAACTTATCTGGAGATTATGCAAAAATTGCTGAAGGGATGGGAGCAGTAGGTCTAAGAGTAACTAAAGTAGATGAAATAAAAAGCTCTCTGAAAAAAGCACAAGAACTCAATAAAAATGGTAAAACTGTATTAATAGATGTAAAAACTCAACCAGAACTTAAAATGTCACAATACTAAGAGGAAAAATGAAAACAACAGGATTTAAAACCATGGTTCTTGGAACTCCATGGAGAAATTTAACATATATCAAGATTGAAACTGATACAGGTCTAGTTGGAATTGGAGAAGCAAGAGTTTTAGGAAAAACTCATACAGTTTCAGAATATTTAAAAGATGTAGAACGTCATTTTATTGGACATGATCCTTTTGATATCGAAGCGTTATATAGAAGATTAACACTACTCGATTTTGGAAAACCTGGAGAAGTAGTTTATACAGGTTTAGCATTAGTAGAACTTGCTTATTGGGATATTATAGGTAAATATTGCAATCTGCCTGTGTATAAACTTTTAGGAGGAAAAGTAAAAAATAAAATACCTGCTTACGCTAATGGCTGGTATACAGTAGAACGTTCTCCTCAACAATTTTCTGAAGCAGCATTAAATGTAATCGAAAAAGGTTACATAGGAATGAAATTTGATCCATTTGGAAATGGTGATCTTGAAATGGAACGAGAAGAGTTTTTTAAATCAATTGATTTAATTGAAGCAGTAAGTTCTACAGTTGGACACAAAGCACAAATAATGTTGGAAATGCATGGAAGATTTGCACCTCATCAAGCAAGAGAAATTGCAAAAGCTGTAGAAAAATTCAACCCTGCTTGGCTTGAAGAACCAACAAGACCCGGAGACATTCCAGCTTTAAAATCTGTTAGAAATCATACAAGCTTACCAATTGCGACAGGTGAAAGATTATACGGAGCAAATGAATTTAGAGAAATCTGGACAAGTCAATGTGTAGATATTATTCAACCAGATATTACTCAAACTGGAGGAATACTTGAGGCTAAAAAAATTAGTTCCACTGCTGAAAATTATTCTATTATGGTAGCTCCTCACAACGTTGGAGGAGCTATTTCTACTAGTGCTGCAGTAACTTTAGTAAGCACTCTTAGGAATGGGAAAATCGTAGAACATTTTAATGATTTTGCAGATCCTCATGTAAAAAATGCTGCAGATAATTATCCTGAAGTTATAAATGGATACTTTGAGTTATCAGAGAAACCTGGATGGGGTATAGAGATCAATGAAGATTTCATTAATGATAATCCTCCAGAAAAGTATAAAGAAATTACTCTAGACCCTGGACTAAATATGTTTGAAAATCCTAACTGGGCTCAAAGAGGACAGTCTAAGTAAATTTTTCTCAAGGAGAACTGTAAGCCGAGTTCTGTATTGGAATTATCCAACGGTAATCATTTATCTAGTTTTTTCGTTACCGAAAAAATCAAGCAACCTACCCGAGAGATCAGTCGGATTTCCTACTCTCCTATTTGGTTTTGCACCGGATAGGGTTTTCCAAGCCTTGAATGTTACCATTCAAGCGGTAAGCTCTTACCTTACCTTTTCACCCTTACCTAATAGTATAAATATCAGGCGGTTTTTTTCTGTTGCACTTTCCGTCAAGTTTCCTTGCCCGGCCGTTAACCGGTATCCTAATCCGAAGGTGCTCGGACTTTCCTCTTCAATTCGTGATTGAAGCGATTACCCGTTCTCCTTGTGATTTTTCATACTATCACATTAACAAATCGAAAAAACACTTCTAATTTAATTCAAGTATCAAATACTAAAGGAACTTTAATAATTATTTTTACTGAATTGTTTTTTATAGAAATAAAATTAATCAAGTTATTAATTAAATAGAAAATCCTTTCAGAATTATCCAAATGATATTTACTCAGATCATTCATGATATTTTCAACATTTATCACTTCATCTTCAGAAGATTTATATTCTTCATCCATTTTCTTTAAAGAGTTTAGATAAGTTGTTAGTTGATTAATAGATTTCTTTCCTCTTGAAACATCTCTCAGAGTTGTCAAAAATTTTTGCTCGAAAAAATTCCTTGTTTCAGAAATTTTTTCAGAACCCGAAATTCTCCAATGAACAAGTCTACTATTTGACTTTTCTTTATATTTTTCTGTTGTTTTCAACATTTGTTTCACTATTTCTTCAAATAAATATTCAAAATTTATATTATTCAAGTTTTTTCCTGAACAAGAGATAGAAAAGCAATAGTAGTATCGATAATTTTTTGAACGAATATCACCAGTAACAGATTTCCAAGTCCTTAAAATATTTTTAAAATTCATATTTCTAGAACAAATCCCACATCTTACTAGACCCTTATTAAATAACCATTTGTTTTGTTTAGGACGTCTATGAATTTTCCTAGATCTTCTTATTTCTTTAGCTTTATCAAATAATTTTTCATTGATGATATTAGGATGATTTTGGGTAATTATTACTCCCGATCTTTGATATATTCCTGTGTAAGTTCTATTTTTCAGAACAACATCAATACTTGAAGGAGACCACCAATTTCCTGATTTTGTTTTTAAAGAATTGTTATTAAGATAAGTTGCAATTTTCCTTAAACCCAGTTTACTTTTCAATTGATTAAATTGATCTATTGAAACACCTGTGTATAAAGAAAATATTTTTTTAACAATATGATCATTATCTCTATCAATAATTAGATTTCCTTCTGATCCAATTTTATATCCAATTGGACTTTTAGTTACAACTTCTCCTCTATTAACTTTAAAAAGAATAGATTCTCTTTTCCTAATATCAGATTGTTTTAAAACCCCTGTCAAACTTAATCTATTTAAAGAGTCATTTATAGGATCATTCCAGGGAGATTTAATACATTCAATCTTACATTTTAATGAATTGATTTTTATTATTTTACTAACCAATTCAATTAAATTACTTGCCAAATATCTTGAATCTGGTATTACTATTAATGCTGGGTTATTTTCAGGAGTTTTAAAATAACCTATCAATTCACTGAAATCTCCTTTTTCAAAATCATTTGAATTAATCTGTTCATCAAAGCCAAAAACAAAATTCTTAACAATATTATGACCCTCTTCTTCAGAAAATTGTTCTACAGATCTTTTCCAATTATTTAAATTATTGCCGGAAAAGGTATCGAGTTCTATCTTAAAATCTGCAAAACCAACAAGTCGCATTTAAATTATCACCAAAATTCTCCCACAATTATCACAAAAAACTATATCGTTTCCTAAAACTAATTGTTTTTCTGTACTCAAGGGAAACTTAACACGACATACAGAACAAGATCCAGACTCAACTTTAGAAACAGCAATATTGTCTTTAGCTTGCAATAATCGCTCATAAATCGTTGATAAATCATCTGGAATAGATTCAAATAATTTTTTTCTGTCAGATTTATTCTTTTCTATGGATGTTTTCAAACCATCTAATCTGTTTTCTAATTCAGGGGATTTTTGACTCCAATTCTCTTTCAAAATCTCTACTTCTTTTTCTATTTCCAAAACTTTTTCTTCCATCAAAGATAGATTTGTTAAAAATTTGTTAGCATATTCATTTAATTCTTTAGTATCTCTTTCAATTTTTTCATCTTCATTTTTTAATGCCTGTAATTCTTTAATATTACTTACAACCCCACCATAAATTTTCTTCTGAATTTCACTTTTATTTTCTTCGAATTCTTTTATTTTGCTTTCTATTTTATTAGTTTGAAGTTGATATTTAGTGATAGCATTTTTCATTTCATTCAATAAAGATTCTTTGGCTTTTTTCCCATCCTCTAAATATATCTTTTCATCTATTTCATTCTTTTCTTTTAAATCAATTTGAATTTTAATCTCAACTTCTTGAAGTAAAAATAACTTTTCCCACATTTCTGACTCCCTATAGAAATTATTATGAAATTGATTATCTTGTTATTATATGGAGATAAAAAATATAATCTATAAGAAGATAAAAAAAAATATCATCTAAATACATTTTAACAAGAGAGTTGAGATTGAACTATTTAAAACCTACTTTTTATAAAATTCCTAAATTTTTAGTATCAAGACCCAAAACAAGAGTTATATGTACAATTGGTCCATCTAGTTGTAGTAAACAAATAATCAAAAAAATGATCTTGTCCGGAATGTCTGTCGCTAGATTAAATTTATCACATGGAGATTCTAAATTTCATGAAATGTGTATAGCAAATATTCTAGAAATTTCAAAAGATATAGATGTTCCAATTGGCATATTAGCCGATATTCCAGGACCAAAATTCAGAATCGGAAAAATAAATAATGACAAACTTAAATTCAATAAAGGGGATGAAATAATCTTTAATGATTCTCCTCAAAAGAATAATTCTAATGTTATTCAAGTGTGGCCTCCAGGGATAGAAAATAATATTCAAGTTGGAACAGAATTGCTATTAGATGATGGAGCAATAAAAATTAAAGTATCATCTATTATAAAAAAGGTAATAAAATGTGAAGTTCAAAACTCAGGAATATTGAAATCTAACAAATCTTTGGTAATACCCGGAAAAGGATCAAACTTAGACTATTTTACACAAGAAACAAAAAGTTCTTTAAAATTTATTGCTTCAAATGAAATAGATTTTGTGGGAATGTCTTATATCAGATCAGTCGATGATGTTGAAAAAGTAAAAACTTTTTTTTCTGATAAAAAAAATATCCCTAAATTAATCTCTAAGATAGAACTCCCCATGAATTTAAACACATTAGAAGAAATTATTAAATCTTCAGATGGAGTAATGGTAGCTAGAGGCGACTTAGGAGTGCAAATTCCTATATCAAAAGTTCCAAGTTTTCAAAAGAAAATAATTAATTTATCAAACCGAATCGGTAAACCAGTAATTACTGCTACACAAATGCTAGAATCAATGATTGAATCTCCATCGCCTACAAGAGCTGAAGCAACTGATATATATAATGCTGTAAATGACGGCACTGATGCATTGATGCTATCAGCTGAAACATCTATAGGAAAATATCCTGTAGAATCTGTTATTAAAATGTCTGAAATAGCACTAGAAGCTGAAAAAGATTTCGACCATATAAATTTTATGGAGAATAGGAATAATGAAGAATTAAATACGCTTGTAGATGAGGCAATATCTTATGGGGCATGTAAAACAGCTCATTCAGTACGTGCAAAACTCATAATTGCATTTACTGAATCTGGAAGTACGGCAGGAAGAGTAGCATCTTTTAGACCTGAAACACCAATTCTAGCTTTAGTAGCAGATAAATCAGTTACTAAAAAACTTTCCATTACTTGGGGAATAATTGCGTTACCAGCACCAAAATTCGATAAAGTTCAGGATATGTTTTCTGCTGGTTCTAATGCTGCTTTAGAAAGTAACCTAGCTAAAAATGGAGATATGGCTGTTTTAGTTGTAGGAATGCCAATAGGAGTTCCCGGTAATACTAATTTAATGAGAATAATGAAAATACCTGAACCTGAAATTGATAATTAAATTTTCACATGGAAATAATAAACTTTGAAATCACAAAAAATATTTCCATTAAAGGTTTTTCATTAATTCACTCTAAGAATGATCAATTATTATTTTTTGTCCATGGCCTAGCCTCAAATTCTAGCTTATTTTTACCACTGGCCAATAAGTTATTTAATTTAGGATATTCTTCTATAGGAATAGACCTAAGAGGTCACGGAAATTCATCAAAACCTACAAATGGTTACACACTAGAAACTTTTTCAAAAGATATCTCAACTATAATTAGGAAATACTTAAAAAATAAACCTATTTTCATAGGCCAATCTATGGGAGCAAATCTAGGAGTTATGCTAGCTAAGGAGAAAAAACCTATTATTCAAGGATGCATATGCATAGATGGAGGATTTATAAATCTAAAGAATAAATTCTCGAATTGGAAACAATGTGAAAAACAATTAACACCTCCCAATCTTGATCATTTGCAATTACCAAAATTAAAAGAACTTCTTCAATCATATCACCCTGATTGGTCAGAATTATCTATACAAGGAACATTAAATAATTGGAAAATATTCAATAATTTAAGAATAAAAAAGAAATTGTCTATAAAGAAACATCTTTTATTATTAAAATCTCTTTGGAGCCAAAAACCTAATAATATTTATCAACTAAATGTTTCAACACTTTTAATTAATTCTACAATAAAACCAAATTTTCAAAATTTGCCCCCAAACACAAAAATGATCACATTAGAAGGTGATCATGATATTCATGCACAAAAGCCTGATCTCATGTCTAAAATGATCAATGATGAAATATCAAAAGGATTTTTTAGATGAATACAAAAATTAACATTTTGACTATTTTTGGATCTGGGGAAACATCTCCTTATATGGCAAAAACTTATCGTTCTATTTTCAATATCTACCCTAACTTAAAAATAAAGAATCCTGTAATACTTAGTACTCCATTTGAATTTCAAGAAAACTCTAATATACTATCCCAAAAAATTCTCGATTACTTCGAAAAACGATTAAATATTAAACCTACAGTCTCTTCCTTAAGACAAAATTCTCATAAATCTATAGATATAGAAAAGATCATTGCTGAAATAAAAAATTCTGATTTTCTATTCTCTGGACCAGGAAGTCCTACATATGCTTTGGGATTATGGAAGAAAACAAAGATTGACAAAATCATTAAATCAAAGATTTATGAACCGGGAATAATTGCATTCTCAAGTGCAGCTGCTTTAACTTTAGGAACTTATACTCTACCAGTCTATGAAATTTATAAAGCTGGAATTAAACCCTACTGGGAAAAAGGATTAGACTTATTAAACTTTTTAGGAACAAAAACTATTATTGTCCCCCATTATAATAATCAAGAAGGAAGAGATCATGATACTTCGCATTGTTTCATAGGTAAAAATAGATTTAAAAAATTATTAGATAATTTACAAGAAGATTTTCTATATATTGGAATTGATGAACATACTGCATGTATATTCAATATTAATGAATCAAAGCTTCAAGTTATGGGAAAAGGTCAAGCACATTTCGGTTCAAAATCAAAAATATTCTCTTTAAAATCTGAAGAATCAATAAAATTTGACGATATATTATATAAACAAAAAATCCCACCTAATTTAAACAAAATTCCTAAAGAAAAATTCAAGAATCATCATCCAGCTACTACACCAGAAGATTCATCAAATATAGTTTCAATAGAAATAGAAGAATTATTAATAATTAGAGAAATAGCAAGATTAAATAATAATTGGGATATGTCAGATAAAATTCGTTCTATTCTAGAATCTAAAGGAATCAGTATTAAAGATACTAAAGAAAAAACTTTTTGGGAGAAAAACAATTAGACTTTAACAATCTTATTAGTTAATGTACCAATCTTTTCTATATTAATCTTAACGATGTCCTCTTCGTGCAAAGTAAAATCTTGAGGAGGAATAATACCAGTCCCAGTCATTAAAACAGCAACTTCTGGAAGATCATTACTCTTCTTTAGCCATTCTACTAATTCATAAACATTTCTTTTCATCTGTGAAGTAGAAGATTTGCCTTCAAAAACAATATCTTTGCCTCTAGATATTTCTAATCCCACTTCTAAATTCTGAGGATCAATTCCTTCAGAACTAATAACACATGGACCTAATGAAAATGATTTATTATAAACTTTTGCTTGAGGAAGATATAAAGGATTTTCTCCTTCGATTGACCTACTACTCATATCATTTCCAATTGTATAACCAGCTATATCTCCATTAATAATGATTACAGCTAATTCTGATTCTGGCACATCCCATCCAGAATCTTTTCTAATACCTAATTCTTGCCCAGGACCTTGCATTCTTCCACCAGTGCCTTTAAAAAATATTTCTGGTCTATCAGCAGAATATACTTTTGCATAAACATCAGGTGTTTCACTTTCTGCTTGGCGTTCTCTCATACTATCACTATAGGTTACACCTGCAGCCCATACTTCTTCAGGGAATATTGGAGACTGAATTCCATTAGATTTAATTCCTGACATACTAATATCTATGCAAGGCAAAGTGTCAGCTTCAATTAAACCTTCAACATATGTATCTATGCCTTTTTCATTAAAATCATGTTTCTCGGAATCTTCTTTATTAATATAATAAAGATCTTGAAATTCCATGGCTCCCAAACTATAAACCCCATCCCCAGATTGAACAACTAATGAAGAATCCCAATAAGAGTCAGAAACTCCCTCATTACTACCAACATAGAAATTATTTAATCTGAAATATTTCATAACTATACTTCCTTATATTCTCCTTCTACAGGTTCATCTTTAGATTCATTTTTTCCTGAATCTTCTCCTTCTCCAGATTCACCATCTTCAGTTTGAGAATATACTGATTCACCTAATTTTTGCATAGATGTTTGAAGATTGTTAGTAGCTTCAGTCAATTTAGCTACATCAGGTTCTTCTTCAGCAAGTATTTCTTTTAATTCACTCGTACCAGTTTCTATTTCTTTTTTAATCTCTTCTGGAACATTATCACCTTGTTCATTTAAGAGCTTATCTGCAGCATAAACAGTACTCTCACCAAGATTTTTAGCTTCTATACTCTCTCTCTTTATTTTATCCTTTTCAGCATTCTCTTCAGCTTCATCAATTAATTTACTAATTTCAGAATCATCTAAACCTGAACGCCCCGTAATAGTGATATGTTGTTCTTTGTTAGTACCTTTATCTCTAGCGCTTACTTTCAAAATTCCATCTGCATCAATATCAAAAGTAACCTCGATTTGAGGAATCCCTCTAGTTGATGGTGGAATTCCGTCTAAATTAAACCTTCCTATAGAAACATTATCAGATGCCATTTCTCTCTCACCTTGCAACACATGAATCTCTACACTAGGTTGATTATCTGCTGCTGTAGTGAAAGTTTCACTCTTAGTTGTGGGAATAGTTGTGTTTCTCTCTATCAAAGTTGTTTTGACTCCTCCTAAAGTTTCAATACCTAAAGTTAGAGGTGTAACGTCAAGTAATAGAACATCTTTGACATCTCCTTCCAAAACACCTCCTTGAATAGCTGCACCTAAAGCTACTACTTCATCTGGATTTATTCCAACATTAGGATCTTTACCAAAAATCTCTTTAACTTTATTTACTACTGCCGGCATTCTTGTCATACCACCTACTAAAATTAATTCGTTAATTTGAGAATTACTTAAAGCTGCATCTTTAATAGCTTGCTTACAAGGTTTTACTGTCCTTTCAATTAAACTAGCTGTAATTTGTTCAAATTTAGCTCTAGTCAAAGAAAATACTAAATGCTTCGGTCCGTTGGCGTCAGCTGTAATAAAAGGCAAATTAATCTCCGTTTGATTAACACTTGAAAGTTCTATTTTCGCTCTTTCAGATTCCACTCTTAATCTCTGGAGAGCTGCAGGATCTTCTCGCAAATCAATACCATTTTCAGATTTAAATTCTTCCGCAACATGATCTAACAAGATATTATCAAAATCATCTCCACCTAAATGAGTATCACCGTTAGTTGATTTTACTTCAAAAACACCATCTCCCAATTGAAGAATTGTTATATCGAAAGTACCACCACCAAGATCATAAACTGCTATAGTTTGATCTCCTTTTGATTCTAATCCATAAGCCAATGCTGCTGCTGTAGGTTCATTAATTATTCTTAACACTTCTAACCCAGCAACTTTACCTGCCACTTTAGTAGCTTCTCTTTGACTATCACTAAAATATGCAGGAACAGTAACTACAGCTTTAGAAATTTTTTCTCCTACTTTTTGTTCCACATCTTCCTTGATTTTCTGCAAAACCATTGAAGAAATTTCTGGTGGAGAATGATCTTCACCATTCATCTTGACTAACACATCTCCATTTTTAGCTTTTGTAATTTTATAAGACACTTTTTTACCATCAGCTTTAACTGAAGAATCATCGAATCTTCCACCCATAAATCTTTTAACAGAATATATAGTGTTTTCAGAATTTGTTACCGATTGCCTTCTAGCTAATTCTCCTATAAACCTTTCATTGGTTTTTGGATTCACTGCTACTACTGAAGGCGTTGTTCTTCTTCCTTCTTTATTCTCAATGATTGTAGGTTCTCCTGCTTCCATTATTGCTACAGCAGAGTTAGTTGTACCTAAATCAATTCCTAATACTTTAGCCATTTTATTCCTCTATTAACTAATATTTAATTATTTTTTATTTATCATTCAAAGAATCATTATTAACAATTTCTACTTGAGCTGGCCTAATGACTTCATCTTCCAATTTATAACCAGGGCTAAGAATTCTAGAAATTTCACCAGAATCTTTATTTTCGTCACTAGATACCAAAACTGCATCATGTAATCTAGGATCAAAAACTTTTTGATCCTCAATAAGTGATACACCCATGTTATCTAAAGTACTTACAAATTTAGATTGAATTGCCCTAATTCCCTCAGTCCAGCCATTATCATCTTCCATAGAAGATAATGCTAATTCTAAATTATCAAGCAAAGGTAAAAAATCTAACACAATTTTTTTGATATTTCTTTTTTTTGAATCTTCAATTTCTCTCAACATCCTATTTCTAGAATTTATTAAATCTGCCTGAGTTCTTTGAGCTAAAATTTTATATTCATCCCTTTCTTTTTCAAGAACTTTGAATTTATCAATTTTCTTCTTAGGTTTAGATATATTCTTTTTCTTTTTTTCAGCCATTTATTACTAGATATATGAAATTTCTTTCAAAGCCATATTAATCATTTTTTCAATCTTGTCATTTTTTTCAACCCAATTAATTTCATTTTGTTCCTTAGTATCTTGAAGAACTTTAGTAAGAATCTCTACTAAATCTAAAATCAAACTAACCCCTGCAAGATTTATTCCATAGTGGTCTACTAATCTTTTTATAATCCTCAATTTAACTAGATCAGCATCTGAATATAATCTCAACATTCCTACAGTTCTAGAGGGACTAACTAGTCCAGCACGATCATATTTTCTTAAAGTTTGAGGATGCATCTCTATCAAACGAGCAGCAACACTAATAATATATACGCCTACTATCTCTTGTTCAGAGTTGTCAAAATTTAAGTTATCATCAAAATTCATAAAGTATCTTTGTTCATGAAATATAACACTCATTGTATACTAAACATTTATACGACCCATGTCAACTTAATTTAAAATCACTAAACAAAATTTTTCCATATTGCATCTGTTAATTCTCTGAAATAAAATCAAATACTCAGAGGTAGATTTGCAAAAAGTTAAAAGATTAAATAAATTTAAAAAATTTTGGTTTAATGAAAAGCCAAAACAACAAAAATCAAGAAGTAAGAAAACTCTTCCTTATTTATTCGATAATGTTCCCGAAATCGTAATAGAAAGGCTTCCTGTATACATCAGAATACTATCTAAATTACAAGAACAAGGAAAGGAAAAAATTAGCTCAAAAATTTTAGGTGAATTATCAGGAATATCTCCTGCAATAATTAGAAAAGATTTAAATTATTTTGGAGGATTTGGAAAACAAGGTGTTGGTTATCAAATAAAAGAATTGAAAGAAATACTCAAAACCATTTTAGGATTAGATGGAACATGGAATGTAGGTGTCATTGGATTAGGTAGACTAGGCAATGCCATAGCAACATATAAAGGATTTGCAAATGCTGGTTTCAGAATTGTCGCTCTTTTTGATACTAACAAATCATTACATGGGAACAAAATAGGAAGAATTACAATCCAACCATTAGAGGAACTAGAAAGATCTGTCAAAACTCGAAATATTAAAATAGCAATTATAGCTACACCTTCAAATCAAAGCCAGAAAGTCGTTAATAAATTAGTAGCATCAAATATTAAATGTATACTTAATTATTCTCAGTCTTCACCTAAAGTACCGGATGGAATAATTTTAAAACCAGTAGATCCAATCTCAACTTTACAATCAATGGCATTCCATTTAAAGAATGAACATTTAACAAATAATCATAGATGAAAAACATTAATTAAGTTATAGTTCTCTTACTAGTTCTTCTATTAGCTATTCTTAACTGTGCTTTTGAAGCTCTAATAACAAAGAGTGCTTTCTGAATATCTATATCAGAACCTTTAGAATCAACTATTTTTTCTGCTTTCTGAATAGCTTCTTTAGCTTTTTCAATATTTATTTCATTAGTTCTTTCTGCAGCATCTGCTAAAATAGTGACTTTATCATTAAAAACTTCTACAAAACCTCCAGATAAAACTAAACTCAACTCTTCTTGTTCATTTCTTATCAATACTTCCCCTGGATACAACTCAGTAATAATTGGTGCGTGTGAAGAAAGTATACCTAATTCTCCTTCTATTCCAGGTACTAGAATAAGACTTGCTTGTCCTGAGAAAATAGTTTTTTCAGCTGTAACAATTTCAACATCAAGTAATTTCATCATTCACCTTTAAGATTTGGCTAAATCCTTTGCTTTCTCAACTACTTCTTCAATAGTTCCAACCATGTAAAATGCTTGCTCTGGCAATTCATCATATTTTCCAGACAATATTTCTTGGAACCCTTTCACAGTATCTGAAGTTTTTACATATTTTCCTGGAATTCCTGTAAAAACTTCTCCAACATGGAAAGGTTGAGTAAGAAATCTTTGAATTTTCCTTGCTCTTGCAACAGTTAATTTGTCATCGTCAGACAGTTCTTCTACTCCAAGAATAGCAATCACGTCTTGTAAATCTCTATATCTTTGTAAAACTCTCTGAACTTCTCTAGCAACGTTATAATGTTCTTCACCTACAATTGCTGGTTCAAGAATTCTAGAACTAGAAGCAAGAGGATCAACTGCAGGATAAAGACCTTGTTCTGATAAAGATCTTTCCAAAGAAATAGATGCATCCAAATGTCCAAATGTAGTAACTATACCAGGGTCCGTATAATCATCAGCAGGCACGTAAACAGCCTGAAAAGATGTTATTGAACCATCTGTAGTAGAAGTGATTCTTTCTTGTAAATCTCCCATTTCCGTTGATAGGGTTGGCTGATATCCTACAGCGGATGGCATTCTACCTAACAGTGCAGAAACTTCCATTCCAGCTAAAATATATCTATAAACATTATCTACAAAGAATAATACATCTTGCTTACCTTTTTCACGGAAATACTCCGCCATAGTCAATCCAGTAAGAGCTATTCTAGCTCTAGTCCCAGGAGGTTCATTCATCTGACCAAAAACTAATGCAGTATTATCTAAAACACCATAATCTTGCATTTCATGCCATAAATCATTTCCTTCTCTCGATCTTTCCCCAACACCTGCAAAAACAGAAACTCCACTATGTTCCTGAGCTATGTTCCTAATCAATTCAGTAATGATTACTGTTTTTCCTACTCCTGCACCTCCATAAGCACCCACTTTTCCTCCCTTAGAAAATGGAGTTATAAGATCGAAGACTTTAATACCAGTTTCTAAAATATCAGTAGATCCACTTTGTTGTTCAAAAGAAGGAGGTGGACGATGTATAGGCCATTTTTCTTCAGCATTCACTTCACCTAGATTATCCAATGCTTCCCCTAAAACATTAAATATTCTTCCTAATGATGCTTTTCCTACAGGCACAGTTACAGGATCTCCTGAATCAATAACTTTAGTTCCTCTTGCTATTCCTTCTGTAGGTCCTAAAGCCAAACATCTGGCCCAATTATTACCAATATGTTGCTCTACTTCCAATACAAGCTTTTCACCATCATGCTCTACTTCCAAAGCATTATAGATAGATGGTAAATTATCAGATTCAAATTCAACATCAACAACTGTTCCAATAATTTGAATAACTTTTCCAACATTTTTCTCAGACATTATTTTCTCCCTTTTTAATTTTATCCTTCTTGAGCAATCATTCCACCTACTAAATCTAGTAATTCTGAAGTGATAACTTGTTGTCTAGCTTTGTTTAATTCAAGAGTTAAATCATCTAATAGTTCATTTGCATTATCGGTCGCATTTTGCATTGCTACCATCCTTGCTGAATGTTCACTAGCAGTAGCTTCCAGAACTCCATGATAAATCTCCATTTCTATATACCTTGGAATCAAAGTATTTAATAATTTTTCAATATCAGGTTCAAAAATATAATCAAGGGGAATTTGTTCTTCATCTTCAGAAATTTCAACAGGAATTAATTTTTTCTTTACAGGTTTTTGGATAGCAGTTGTAATAAATTCTGAATAAATCATAGATACAGATCTATATTGTCCAGTTTTCAATTCATCCATTACCAATTTAGAAACTGCTAAAGTCTCTTGAATTTCAGGCATATCTGAAACTCCAAATTGAGCCTTAAGATCTTTACCTAATCTTACAATTAAAGAACTCGCTTTTTTTCCGATGGTAATAAATACAACATCTTCTTCACTATTTCCAGAATCACTTAGAGCAACCCTAGTAATATTAGAAACTAAAGCTCCACATAAGCCTCTATCAGGAGTAATCATTAAACATAATTCTTTACTTCCAGTTAAATTTTCATGAATACTTAATTCAAAGTCTTCATCATTATAGTTAACTAAATTCAAATGACTTAAAATACTATGAATTTTTTCAGAATATGGCCTACCATCCACAACTTTTTGTTGTGCTCTTCGCATTTTAGCAGCAGCAATCATCTGCATTGCCTTTGTTACTCTAGCAGTACTAGAAACGCTTTTAATTCTTCGCCTTAATTCTTTTAGATTAGCCATCTGTAAATTTTATCCAGCTGCAAACATTTTTTTACAATCAGATATCACTCTATCTATTTCTTTTCCATTTTCTTCAGACAATTCACCAGATTGTGAAATATCTTTCATTACTTGAGGAATATTATTTGAAGAATATTCAACCCAAACTTTTTCAAATTCTAAAATTTTTTCTAAATCTATATCATCTAAATAACCTTTTGATGCCAAATAAAGCATACTCACTTGATTTTCAAGTGGTACAGGAGAATATTGAGGTTGTTTTAAAATTTCCTGTAACCTTTGCCCTCTTTGAAGTTGACGTTTAGTTACTTCATCTAGGTCATCAGAGCCAAATTGAGCAAATGAAGCTAATTCTCTAAATTGAGCTAATTCAATTTTTAAACTTCCAGAAACTTTTTTCATTGCTTTAGTTTGAGCTGCACTTCCTACTCTACTTACAGACAGCCCAGTGTTCAAAGCTGGTCTTATTCCTGAGTTAAATAAATCACTTTCAAGATATATTTGGCCATCAGTAATAGAAATAACATTAGTAGGGACATAAGCAGATACATCTCCTGCCTGTGTTTCAATAATAGGTAATGCAGTTATAGATCCTCCACCAAAACTCTCATCTAACCTAGCAGCCCTTTCTAACAATCTAGAATGTAAATAAAAAACATCTCCAGGATAAGCTTCTCTTCCAGCTGGCCTACGTAACAATAAAGACATCTGTCTGTAAGCCCAAGCATGTTTACTTAAATCATCATAAACAATTAAGACATCTTTTCCTTGATCCATAAAATATTCAGCCATAGCAACACCTGAGTATGGAGCCAAATACTGTAAAGAAGAAGCATCAGAAGCATTTGCTGCTACAACAAATGTATGATCCATAGCACCATGTTCTTTCAAAGTATCAACTACAGCAGCTACTTTTGAAGATTTCTGGCCTATTGCTACATAAACACATATTAAATCTCCATCTTTCTGGTTAATAATACAATCCATTGCAACAGTAGTCTTTCCAGTGTTTCTATCCCCAATAATTAACTCTCTCTGGCCTCGTCCAACTGGAACCAAAGCATCAACAACTTTTACTCCAAATTGAACTGGTTGATCTACAGATTTTCTTGAAACCACATTAGGAGCAATTTTTTCTACTGGATTAGTAGAATCTGATTGAATATCGCCCTGTCCATCTAAAGGTCTTCCAAGAGGGTCTACTACTCTTCCTATTAAATTTTCTCCAACAGGAACTTCAACAATTCTACCAGTAGCTTTAACTTCGTCTCCTTCTTTAATATGAGTATATTCACCAAGAATCACTGCGCCCACACTATCTTCTTCTAAATTTAATGCCAAACCAAGTGTGTCATTGGGAAATTGGAGTAATTCACTATACTTTACATTAGACAATCCATGGATTCTGGCATTTCCATCTCCTGCTTCCACAACAGTTCCTACATCAACAAGTGATAATTCACTTCCGTAATCCTCAATTTGTCTTTTAATTATTGATGATATATCTTGACCTCTTACTGCCATTTCTTATCTCCCATTTAATTATTAATACTAAATATTACTTTTAGAAAAAGAATCTCTCATTTTAAAAAATTCACCTTTGACGCTCATATCTAATACCTGGTCAGGGAATCTAATTAAAATCCCACCTATTATAGATGTATCTATTTCATTAACTCCTATAACTTTTGAACCAGTTAAATCTCCAAGTTTTTTTTCAATTTTTTTCATAAAATCATTCTTCAACTCTATAGCTGAAATAATTTTAGCTCTCTTTATTCCATGAACCTCATCAAACATCTCTAACAATCTATCGTTAATTTCTATTACTAAATCAAACTGTCCACGTTCTATTAACATAAAAACAAAGTTAAGTTGTTTTTTAGAAAAATCAGAACAAAGTTTCTTGATACTATCTTTTTTAATTTTCAATGGAACATGAGGCTCATTCATCAAACTTGAAACATCTTTGTTAAAAGCCAATTCAGTCAAAAATTTTAAGTTTTCACTCCAATTTTCTTCATTGCCATCAGCATCATTTATCTGAAAAATAGCTTCAGCATATCGTCTTGCACTAGGTTCTTTGGCCATAATTATTTAACTTCTTCTTTTAAGACTTTTTCTATCAATTTAGTGTGAGTATTTTCATCAATCTCTTTATCTACAACCTTCTCAGCAACTTCTAATACTAAAGTTGAAAAGTTTTTTCTAAGTTCATTGATAGCTACACGAGTTTCTTTTTCAAGATCACTCTTAGATTTTTCTATAAGACTTTCAATTTCCTCTAAAGCTTTACTTTTCTCTTTATCTTTAAATTCTTCACTGAGTTTTTTTGCCTGATCAATTATCTTCTGGCCCTCTTGCCTAGCAGAAATCAATTCTTTTTCAATCTTCTCTGCAGACGAAGCAGCATTTTCTTTAGCTTTTTCAGCAGCAGAAAGACTTTCCTTAATTCTTTCTGCACGTTCATCAAGCATTTTTATTACTGGTTTATAAAGTAATTTGCTTAATACAAATAAAAGTATCAAAAAACTTAATATCTGAGTAATAAGACCGGGTAAATTTATCCCGAGAGCTTCCATTTAACATCCCTCTCTTTAATTGAGTAGTTAAAAGTAAACCTTTAACTCTCTAAAATTTTTTAAACAGTAGGAATTTTTGAATCCGCTACAAATATTATTATTATTGCTACCACTAAAGCATAAATAGCTATAGCTTCAGCAAACGCAATAGCAAGGATCATATTTTGTTGTATTGGTCCTCTTGCTTCTGGGTTCCTACCCAAAGCCTCCATAGCTTTTCCAGCAAGCATTCCTATTCCTAACCCTGGTCCTATTGCACCTAAACCTATAGCCAACGCAGCAGCTAAAGCGGTAATATTTCCATAAACTAAATCACCCAAGGAAATCCTCCTTTATCCTTAATTGTTTATATTATGTTTTTAGCATATTTTTTTAAGTTTTACACTAGTGTTCGTTGTGATCAGCTATTGCTGAAACTCCAAACACTAAAGTTAACATTGCAAAAATGAAAGCTTGAATTAAACCTACGAACAATTCAAGTCCCATAAAAGGAATTATTCCTATCAAAGGAATAAGAAAAGCCATAGCTACCAACAATACTTCCCCAGCAAACATGTTTCCAAATAAACGGAAAGTAAAACTAATTACTCTAGCAATTTCAGCTATCAGCTCTAAGAATCCTACAAAAAACATTATTGGACTCTTAAAGCTAATAAATTTTGAACCATATCCTTTTATTCCTAAAGCTTGGAAACCCCAAACTTGAACAAAAATCATTGCGACAATAGCTATAGCCAAAGATGTATTCAAATCAGTACTAGCTCCTCTGATAATTGGAAGCAATCTTCCAGAATTATTATCTCCTACTACTGAGGATAATTTATTAGTTTCATCATCTTTTGTTCCTGGAACGATAATTTTTAAAAAACCTTGCCCCTTGAATGGAGTAAGTTTTTCATTACCAATTTCTTCAAGAATTTCATCAGTACAATTCGAAGAATGATGATCTTCATTACCATGATGAGCTTTATCTTCATTATACTCTCCATGATCGAGGTGATGTGACTTATGTTCACATAAAACTTCAGCAGTTTCTACTAACCCAATAGTTCCTACGCCTGGTAAAACTCCCAACCAATTTGAAGTAATCACACATAAAAATATGGTCATTACTAATGGAAGAAATTTCCTACCAGCTTTACTCCCAGAAACCGATTCGACAAGGTTAAGAAAGAACTCAACTATTATTTCCAGAAAATTCTGTAATCTTCCAGGCACGTCTTTTCTATTTCGAGTACCCAAGAAACTAACTAAAATTAATAAAAATATAGCAATCCATAAAGAAAGAGAAGTGTTAGTAACTGAATAATCAGCAAAAATCAGGGGTAACTTGAAAACTGTTTCTGCAGGTAATTGAATATGAGCAACAGGCGATTGAAAAAAACCTCCTCCAGGAACTATAGAACCCAAAGGACCTGCAATTAATGCAACAATGAAAAATATCGCTAAAAGAGAAACTATTAAAATTCTTTTCATACTAAATGTATTTATTGTTAATCATTCATAATCCTTTTTATCATTTTAAAACTTCCAAATCCAGCCAAAATTACTCCTAAAATAATTCCACTTATCACACCTACTGGTTTTATATTTATTAATCCATCTATCCAAACACCTAATAAAGCTAAACCAGATATTGAGATTGCTATAAACCATCCAATACCTGTTAATTGAACTAACAGTTCTATTGTTTTATTTTGATCTTTTGACACAACAATAAAAATTAGATTTTTAATCAAATTTATTATATTTTTAATTCAAAATTTTAGATAACACTTTGAATGAGTGTTATTTTTTCTGAACAGGACCTTTTCCTAAATCATCAAGATCCAAACTATCTATGAAATCTGAAAAAGCAGATAATTTGTCTAATTCTTTTTGATCTACAGGAACAGTCTTTTCCAGATTTTTATTCTCTTTTTCAGAACCTATAATTATACCTTTTTCATTATCTATTCTTACTCCTGCTTTTTCCAAAACTTCAGGTTGAACAAAAACGGGAACGTTACATCTCACTGCTATTGCTATAGCATCTGAAGGTCTAGAATCAACAGTAAATGAATCTTTTCCTTTTTTAAAAACAATCTTAGAAAAAAAAGTATCATTATCAAGACCAGAAATCACAATATGATCTATTGAAGCTCCTAATTCCTTAATAATTGTAATCATCAAATCATGTGTCAGAGGTCGAGGCACAGTAACATCTTGTAATCTTACTGCTATAGAATCAGCTTCTGCAGGCCCAATCCAAATAGGAAGATACCTATCATTTTCTTTCTGTTTTAGGATTACAACTCTTTGATAATTCGAAAGACTAACCCTAATGCTATCTATAATCATTTCTATCATTTGAGACCTTCTTTCAATAAATAAAACACACAAATATGTTAAACCATAAATAATAAATTTGAAATCTTAAGAAGTTAAATAAACCTTCATTCTATTAGAGAAAAGTTCAGCCTCTTTATAAATTAGACTTAAATAATCTTCTAAATTATTGTAAGAAGATCTTGGGAAAATTATAGCTCTAGAAATTGGAAAGACACATCTTCCATTATGTGTCTTGCTTAAACTTACAGGAACAACCTCTTCAATAACCCCTCCTTGAGTTCCAATCCCAGGAATAAGTAAAGGAATTTCATCATCCAAAGATCTTATTACTTTTATAGGATCAATATTTGTAGCACCTAAAACTAAACCAGCATTATTTTCATGATCATTTTTTCTAACTATATTATAAATATATTCATATAATTTTATCTCTGAACCTTCGGATTTAACTAAAATATCTTGAATTTGAGATGCACTATTATTTGAGCTTCTACAGACTACAAATGCACCTTTCCCATCTATTTCTAAAAAAGGCTTCATGGAATCAAAACCCATATAAGGATTAACAGTTACAACATCAAAACCCCAGGTATTAAACATTGCATCTGAATAAGCTTCAGCAGTTGATCCTATATCTCCTCTTTTACCATCTCCAATTAAAATTAATCCTAAAGACTTCGCATAATCAATTGTTTTCTGCATTTCTTGAAGACCTTTAATACCAGATAATTCATAAAATGCTAACTGGAATTTATACGCACAAACAAAATCTTTGGTTGAATCTATTACCGCACAACCCCATTCATAAAGATCTTTAAACCCTATTTTTTTTATTAACTCATAATTAGGATCTAATCCAACACATAAAATAGTTTTTTTATCATCTATAATAGAATCTAATTTTGAAATCCAACTTAACACAGTTTCTAATTATATTTTTTAAAAAGTATTAGTTTATTTATTGTAATTGATATTACCCCAAGTGCGACAGATATTAATATCAACTTTATAGCGCCTCCATCGTTTCCAGATGAAATACGAGTAAATATTGCTAAAGGAAGAGTTTGTGAAACTCCAGGAATATTCCCTGCAACAATAATAGTTGCACCAAATTCAGCTAAACTTCTAAAGAAACCTATTAAAATTCCTGCAAATAACCCTTTTTTTGCTAAAGGGATCATAATAAATAGAAAAATCTGAGTTTTAGAAAATCCTAGAGTCTGTGAAGATTTAATTAATTCGGGATCTATCCCCTGTATAGACACCCTAAACATATTTACCACTAATGGAAGGGAAACAATTGCTGCCGCCAAAGAAGCAGCAATCCAAGTAAACATTATTGAAGCACCAAAAATTTTCTCCAAAATTAAACCTAATGGAGAAATAGGACTAAATATCCATAAAAGTGCATATCCAATTATTATCGGAGGTACAAGGAGAGGCAGAGAAACAAAAATATCGAGCAAAAATGCAATCCATGATTTTGATTTCTCTAAATAAAGAGCCAAAAATAACCCTAAAATTGTTGTGATAATTGTTGCAAAAAAGGCAATCTTTAGAGAAAGATAAATAATATTAATTTCAGTTATGCTAAAAATCATTGTCTGTCACTCTAAAAACTCAAATCCGAATTTAGAAAAAATTTCTGAAGACTCATCAGAAGTCAAATATTCAAGAAAACTAATAGTTTTCTGATAGTGTGCTTCTTCACCAATCACCGCTACAGGATACTCTACAACTATTGAAGTACTTTCCACATGAAAAATAATTTCAACTAGATCTGAAAGCAAAGCATCAGAAGAATATACTATTCCAATAGGAACATTCCCTGACTCTACTGAAACTAATGTGGCCCGAGCATCTAGGTTAAAGATTAATTGATTTTTAATTGAATCCCATTTTTTATTCTTCTCTATAAACTGCTTCGAATATTTTCCTAAAGGTGCCAGATCTGGATCAGCAATAGAAATTTTGAATCCTGGATTAAAGATTTCTTTCTTAGAAGGGCATTTTATTTTTTTGGAACAAATTATCGTCAAACCATTTTTCAAGAGAACATTCACATCATCCTCTTTAACATATTCCTGTTTAATTAAATCACTTATTGGATCCATTCCTGCAAATATAATAAGGTCTGGATTCGCACCCAATCTTATTTTATTACTTAAAGTATAGGAACCCGCAAAATCAAAATTTACTTGAGCCTTTTGATATTTTTTTGCTATCTCTAAAAGAGGTTCTGATAAAGAAGCAGCAGCAAATACCAAAACATCTTCAGATAAATCTTTTTTACAAGATATTAAAGAAATAGTTAAAAATAAAGTTAAAACCACTAATTTAAAAATATAAGAATGTCTGTTCAAACTAACCTTCCAAGAATATATATTTCCTCTTTTTGCCATACGTGACATAATAAGAACATATTAAAAAAAATACCTTTAATAGAAATGGGAAACCCAAAATACGACTTCTCTTCTTTTTCAGAATTAGATTTCTATAAAAAAGTAAATACTAGACTAATAGAATTAGCAGAAGTAGACAAACTAGCAAAAATTATAGAATTAGGCTGTGGAACTGGCGGAGTCACGGAATTAATTTTAGATAGAGTTAATTCTGCCAAAAACACTGTAATATATGCTATAGATAGTTCTGCTAGTGCAATTTCTTCCTCTTTATCCAGATTAGAATCAAGAAAAGAAGCTATTTTAAAATTTATTCAAACTGAAGCTCAAAATTTACAATCCACAGTAAAAGATCAAGTTGATTCTGTTATCTATTGTAATTCAATTCATTACATAAATAACAAGATGGATATGATTAATCAAATTGGAAAAAGTTTAAAAAGTGGAGGAACATTTGCTTTCAACACTTCTTTTTATTCTGGATCTCATCCTCCAGAAACAGAGATTTTCCTTCGCAAATGGATGTTTAAAACAATCAGACTTTTGAAGCAGAGATATGGAATAATGCCAGTGAAAAAAGGTAAAGTAGAGTCTAGAGTTCAACTAACCCCTGAAAACTATACTGAATTAGTTTTATCAAATGGATTCTACATCAAAGATAAAGAAGTTATCGAAGTAGATGTACCTTTGGATGGTTGGTATCACATTTGTTCATTTCGTGATTGGATAGAAGGTGTTCTTCCTGGTGTTCCTTTATCAAAAGGAAAAGAAATCCTTCAAGAAACTGTCAAGGATCTTTTTGATGAAATGAATATTAAAACATTACAAAGAAATTGGCTTTCAGTAGTAGCTGTAAAAAAATAACTTAAAAAGATACAAACTTTTCTAAAGATTTAACCTCTAAATTAGTACTAACAGAACTTGAATCTACTGCTGCATAAGCAGTATCTAATGATGTAAAACAAGGAATCTTTCTTTCGGTTGCTATTCTTCTTATCTGAAAACCATCCTGCAATGTTTTTCTATCTCCAGTAACTGTATTAATTACTCCAATAATAGATTTATCTTCTATCAAATCTACTGCATTAGGATGGCGACTCAAAACTTTCTCTATTCTTTCAGAAGAAAATCCTAAAGATTCTATCAAATCTGCAGTACCCGGAGTTGCTGCAAACTTATAACCTTTAGAATTAATTAATTTTATCAGTTTCTTGCTACTCAACTTATCTCTATCAGCAATACTGAGAATAAGTTTTCCTTCTGGAGGTAATTGCAATTGAGAAGAAATTAAAGCTTTGGATAAAGCTGATTGAAAATTATTATCTATACCCATTACTTCTCCAGTTGATTTCATTTCAGGACCCAAAAAGGTATCAACTCCAGTAAGTTTAGACATAGAAAAAACAGGTGCTTTAACTGCATAAAAATTCTTATTAGGCATCAATTGATGCCCATAACCTAAATCATCAAGAAAAGTACCATTCATGATTCTTACAGCAATATCTATCATAGGAATTCCAGTAACTTTGGAGATAAATGGAATAGTTCTACTAGATCTTGGATTTAATTCCAATATATATACCTTACTTTTTAGATCCTTCCCTTCCCTTGTTTCAGATCTCTTAATAACAAACTGAATATTCATTAATCCTTTTATACCTAAAGCTATACCAATATCTTTTGTATGTTTCACAATTATATCGATTTCATTTTTTGTTAAATTGATAGGAGGGTAAACAGCAATTGAATCTCCACTATGTACTCCGGCACGTTCTATATGCTCCATTATTCCTGGAATAAGAATATTTTCTCCATCACAAACAGCATCTACTTCTACTTCAATTCCCTCAATATATCTATCAATTAATAAAGAACCTCGGAAATCTTGAAAAAGTGAAGAGTGAGACTCAAAATACCGTTTTAATTCTTCTGTACTCTGAAGGATTTCCATAGACATACCACCTAGCACATAACTAGGTCTCACAACCACAGGAAAGCCTACAGAATTAGCCACATTTATGGCATCAGTTACATTAAAAACTTCTCCTCCGGGAGGTTGAGGTATATTTAAACTTTCAGTTAATTTTTCAAAAGGAATTCTATCTGAAGCATTATCAATTGTTTTAGCACTAGAACCCATAATTGGATTACTAGAATTATCTAAAGAAGTAGCTAAATTTACTGCAGTTTGACCACCAAACTGTACAATAGATTTGGGCTTTTCAAAACCATAACTTTCATTATCAATAATATTTCTTATTGATTCTTCATCTAAAGGTTCGAAGTATAATCTTTCAGAAGTATCAAAATCAGTTGAAACAGTTTCAGGATTAGAATTTATCATTATAGATTTTTTATTAATCCTATCTAAGGCCCAAACAGCATGAACAGAACAATAATCAAACTCAATACCTTGACCGATTCTTATAGGTCCACTACCTAATACAATTACTTTATCTTTTTGAATAGGTAATGCTTCATTTTCTGTTTCATAAGTACTATAAAAATAAGGTGTAAAAGCTTCAAATTCAGCAGCGCAAGTATCCACCATTTTATAAGTTGGAATAATCCCAAATTCTATTCTCTTTTTTCTTACTTCTTCAGTAGTTATTTTCAATATTTCAGCTATATCAGAATCAGCAAATCCCATTCTCTTTACTTTCCGTAAAATATTAGAATCAAGAACATTTGAAGACAACTCTTTTTCCATGTTAATAATCTTTAAAAATGAATTAGAGAACCAAGGATCAAATCCTGTTTGTGTAGATAAATCAATTGGCCCCATGCCTTTTCTTAATGCGTTCATCACTCTCCAAATTCTTGAATCTGAAGGAGTTAAGTTGAAATTTTCTCCTAATTCATCAAATTCTGATAACTGTGATTGATTCTTAACATCAAGAGAACGTAATGCTTTCAAAAATGCTGATTCAAAAGTTCTATCTATAGCCATAACCTCTCCAGTTGCTTTCATTTGAGTACCAATAGTACGATCTCCTGACTCAAATTTATCGAATGGCCATCTAGGAATCTTGACTACACAATAATCCAGAGAGGGTTCAAAAGCAGCGGTAGTTTTTTGAGTAACAACATTCGTCATGTCATCTAATTTTTTACCCAAAGCAATTTTTGCAGCAATCCTAGCTATCGGATAGCCAGTTGCTTTTGAGGCAAGTGCTGAAGATCTACTAACTCTAGGATTAACTTCAATAACATAATATCTTTGTTTTCTAATCAGTTTTTCATTATTAGATTCTGATACCCAATAAGGTTCTAGAGCAAATTGAATATTACATCCTCCCTCAATAGATAACGCACGTATAATTTTCAATGAAGCTGATCTAAGAAGTTGGTAGTCTTTATCTGTAAGAGTTTGGCTAGGAGCTACTACTATAGAATCTCCAGTATGTACACCCAATGGATCTATGTTTTCCATATTGCAAATTGTAATTGCATTATCAAATGAATCTCTGATCACTTCGTATTCAACTTCTTTCCAACCTACTAATGATTCCTCAATTAATACTTGGTTTACTCTGCTAGCTTTTAATCCAGAATCAGCAATTGTTTCAAGCATTTCTTGATTTTTTGCTACTCCTCCTCCACTTCCACCAAGAGTATAAGCTGGACGTATCACTACAGGATAACCAATTTTTTCTGCAGCATCTAAAGATTCTTGTATTGAAGAACAAGCAAAACTTTTTGGTACGGGTTCATTAAGCTTGTTCATTAAAATCCTGAATTCATCTCTATCTTCAGCCATTTTTATAGAACTAATTGAAGTACCTAATACTTTCACATTATGTTTCTTCAAAATACCTAATTCATCTAGTTCCATCACTAAATTCAATCCGGTTTGTCCACCTAAGGTACCCAATATACCATCTGGATTTTCTTCAATAATTATTTTCTCGATTATTTCTGGTATTAACGGCTCTATGTAAACCTTGTCTGCGACATCCAAGTCAGTCATGATAGTAGCTGGGTTAGAATTCACTAAAACTACTTCTACGCCTTCTTCTTTTAAAGATTTACAAGCTTGTGTGCCAGCATAATCAAATTCAGCAGCCTGTCCAATAACTATAGGACCAGAGCCAATTATTAAAACTTTTGATATTTCTTTAGTCATATTAATTTTTTATTTTTGTATTAAAATTTTTCATAATAGTTATAAAGTCATCAAATAAATATTCTGAATCTTGAGGACCTGGAGATGCTTCAGAATGATATTGAAGTGTTATCACAGAGTGTTTTTTATTAATTAGGCCAGAAATAGTTTGATCATTTAAGTTAATATGACTAATTTCAATATCATCGTTAAAAGAATCAGCTTTGACAGCATAACCATGATTTTGAGCTGTGGGATAAACTTTTCCTCTAAGTAAATCTTTTACTGGTTGATTACCTCCTCTATGACCAAAATGTAACTTAAAAGTATCAAAACCAAATGCTCTTGCAATAATTTGATGACCTAAACATATACCCATAATTGGCACAGAACCAATAATTTCTTTAGCTACATTCACAACATTTTCTAAACGAGAAGGATCACCAGGACCTGGGGAAAAAATAATTCCATCTGGATTAAAACTTAGAATTGTTTCCTTACTTGAATTCCAAGGTAGTACCGTTATCTTACAATCTCTAGAATCAAGAATCCTCAAAATGTTTCTTTTTACACCAAGATCTATAAGAACAACATTAAATTTTGTTCTGATATTTTTTTCTTGTGGATTAATATAAACATAAGGTTTTTTTGTTGAAACTTCTGATACAAAATCTTTTTCATCATAATCCTCTGCCATATCTAAAATTCTTGATGCTCTTTCTTTATCACTATCAATAGTTATCAATCCTTTCATAACACCTTTATCACGAATTTTTCTAGTTACAGCTCTAGTATCTATTTCAGAAATTGCAGGCACTTTATTATCAATCAAAAATTCACTAAGTGAAGAAGTAGATAAATTATGAAATGGATAATCACATATCGATCTGACTATAAAACCATTGACTTGAATCTTACTTGATTCATTGAAATATTCATTAATCCCATAATTCCCTATTAAAGGATAAGTAGCTATAAGTATTTGTCCTCCATAAGAAGGATCAGTTAGCATTTCCTGATATCCAGTCATAGAAGTATTAAAAACAACCTCTCCACTAGATTCTTGATTAAAACCTATATTTTCACCATTAAAAATAGATCCATCATCTAAAAACAAAAAAGCAGTTTTATGTTCATTCATTATTTATAACTTCGCCTTTAAATATTGTATAAAGTGGTTTTCCTTTTAAAAAAATACCTTCTTTGTGTGTAGAATATTGATTCAAATAATTCTTACTTTTTGATTTTATTTCAATTGAATCCATATTCCATTTTTGATCACTTATCATAGTAAAATCAGCACAGAATCCTTTCTTTATTTCTCCAATTTTTAACCCTGATATTTTATTGATAATTTGTGCTGGTTTTTCAGACATCTTTTCTATCGCTTTAGCTATTCCTATCTGTGAGGCAACTAATCCAAAAGCATTCTCTAAACCGTTAATCCCCGAAGGAGTTTCACTAAATATATTCATTTTTTCTATGTCTGAATGAGGAGCATGATCAGTGGCTACTACATCAATTATTCCTGCCTTAAGTCCTTCCAAGCATTTCAGTCTATCTTTTTCAGTTCTTAAAGGAGGATTGACTTTAAATTGAGAGTCAAACTTATAAGTTTCAATATAATCTTCAGTATAAAGAATATGATGTGGAGTCACCTCAGATGTGACATTTACTCCATTATTTTTTGCTTCTTTTACTAAATCTACAGATTCTTCACATGATAAATGTTGAAGATGAATCCATCCTCCAGTTTTTTGAGCAATTTCCAAATTCTGTTTCACAGCTCTTATCTCAGCTGATTTAGGTCTTCCTGTAAGTCCTAATCTTGAAGATATTACACCTTCATTCATTACTCCTTCATTCGATAATAAATCATCTTCAGCATGATCCATCAATGGGACTCTACCAGAAAAAAACTTCAGTGCTTTTTCAATCATTGATGACTCTTTTAAATGATCCCCATCATCAGAAAACCCAATACAACCTTTTTCAATCATTGAATTGAATTCTTGAAAATCTAAAAGAGAGTTTCCTTTTCTTTCTTTTGTTAAACAACCAGTGTGTAACAATCTTACTGATAAATCCTTTGATCTTTTATATTGATCCTCAAGGATCTCTGAATTATCAATAGATGGATTTGTATTTGGCATTAAAACTACTGTAGTAAAACCTCCATTTACGGCTGCATCAGAACCAGACTTAAAATCTTCTTTATAAGTAAATCCAGGATCTCTGAAATGAGCATGAAGATCTATAAAACCTGGAGATAAAATATCACCTTGTCCATCTATCTCTAGAAAATTTTCATAAGAAGAATCTAACCTACTTGGAATCACATCTTCAATTAAAGAATCTTTTATTAAAACATCGAAAAAATTTCCACTAATATTAGAACTATTATCTTTTAATCTAACATTTTTGATTACAGAAAACTTTGATAATGAACTATTCATTTTCACCACTCAAATATTCTTGTAGAACTGCCATTTTCATAAATAAACCGTTATAAACTTGTAATTCTATTAATGATCTTGAATCATTTACTAAACCTATCTCAATCTCTATACCCTGATTGACTGGTCCTGGATGCATTAATTTTGCTTGTCCCAAATTTTCCTTATTTATTTGATAATTAGAAATGTAGTCATTAAAATCAATTTTTTCTGTTACATCTAATCTCTCTTTCTGAATTCTTAGTGCCATCACAACATCTGCATCTTTCAATGCTTCATTCAGATTAGTAGTAACTATTTCTCCATAATTGAAATTATCTTTTGGAAGAAATTCTTCAGGACCACATAATTTGACATCGCATCCCATTTCTATAAAAGTTTGCACTGAAGATCTAGATACTCTGCTATGTAAGATATCTCCTACAATAGTAATTTTAAGACCTTCTAAATATCCATAAGTCTCATTTAAAGTATATAAGTCTCCTAATGCTTGAGTAGGATGAGCATAACTACCATCTCCTGCATTAATTACAGGAACATCAAGATGTTGTTCAGCAAAATGTGCGGCACCACTTACCGAGTGCCTCAAAATCAAACCATCAATAGGCATTGAATTTAAAGTTCTAATAGTATCTAAAAAAGACTCTCCTTTTAATACTGCAGAATGATCTACTTGAAGATGTACAACTTCTGCTCCAAGTATTTTCCCAGCAATCTCAAATGATGTTTTAGTTCTAGTACTAGGCTCAAAAAACACAGTAGTAATAATTTTATCTTTTAAAAACAATTCTCTTTTTTCTTTTTTTAAGGAAATTTTCTTAAAATATTCAGCTCTATCTATTAACCTTCTTATATCTTTTTTATTCAGCTGTCCTGTATCTATTAAACTCATTTTTCCAATATTTGTTTTTGGTTAATGATTACAACTTCATCTTTAGAATCTTCTTCTTCTAAAAAGACTTTAACAACTTCTTCTCTACTAGTAGGAATATTTTTACCAATAAAATCAGGCCTAATTGGTAATTCTCTATGTCCTCTATCAATTAATACAGCTAACTTGACCGCTCTAGGTCTTCCAAAATCCACGATAGCATTCAAACATGCTCTAGTAGTTCGTCCTGTAAACAGTACATCATCTACCAAGATGACAACTTTGTTTTCTAAATCTTCAGAAATTTTGGAGAATTTTGAAGTTTCCTGATTAGTATAATTAACATCATCTCTATAATATTTCGGATCCAATGTTGAAGATTTAATATTTACAGAATAAAGTTGGTTTAATATTTCTACAATTCTATTAGAAATATGAACACCACGAGTTAGAATACCAAGAAGAATTAAGTTATCAAAATCATCATGTTTCTCATATATTTCATGAGAAATTCTTATTAAAGCTTTAGTGACTTGATTAGATGTCATTAAAACTTTTTGGGACAATTCTTCATTTAATAAAGAATTCATTAAAAAACCTTGTAGGAAACAAGGGAGTTTAAAGGCATATATTTTATAAATACCATCAGATTTATCTCCTTGCCAGCCTCACTGGACTGGATTAAAGGTTCAAATTAATTCTCAAGAACTTTAGCATCAAATTTAGGGTTTAGCAATACCATTGAATCTATTCAAAGAAAAATTTGAAACATCTAACTGTAAATCTTTACCTATAATCATCCTAGAAACCAAATTTCCAATAGCTGGACCTAACTTAATACCCTTTCTTCCTGTGACTGTACCAATATATAAACCAGAAATATTAGTTTCAGAAATTACAGGAAGATTATCTTGAGTTACTGGTCTGAGACAAGCAGTTTGTTTAAGAATATTCAGTTCTCTTATCATAGGAAAAATTTTTTCTACTGAATTCAGAATTTCTTCTTTTCCTTTAACAGTAATATTATCATCGAAACCTACTTCTTCCTCAGTAGTCCCTATCCATAGTAATCCATCTTCTTTTTGAGTGAGATAATCTTTGCCCCAAGAAAAAGCCACTTGGTATTTTAGACCTGGGTTTTCAATTCTTAATATTTGCCCTTTTATAGGAATTAAAGGAAGGGATATTCCACTCTTTTCTAATAATGAACTACTCCAAGGTCCTGAAGCTATTAAAAGTACATCAAAAAAAATTTCTTCACCATTTACTTCTACACCTACAACTTTTCCATTTTTTATTGAAATTTTATCTACTTCTCCTAATATATATTCTGAACCCATTTCCAGAGAAGCTTTAAGAAAAAGTTCTGATAATTTGAGAGAATTCACTTCCATATAATCTTCATAATAAACTCCCCCCAAAATTTCTCCTGATACCCTTGAATCAATTTCTCTAATTTCTTTAGAATTTAGCCATCTTGTAGAACTAGAAACTCTATTTGAAAATGTCTTTAATAATGTCTTAAAAAGCATTTGTTCTTTACGTTTAGTTGCCAAAAGAATAATGCTTTTTTTCACATATTCAGGGTTAAAAAAATTTTTCAAATAAGAATCTTGTTCTATTTCGTTATGTAAATCCCATGCAAGTTGATGTAATTCAAAATCAATTGAGTAGGGATTTACATTTGGATTCAATCCACCTTGTGCAAAACCAGAAGCATGAGATGCTACTCCATCTTTCTCAATCACAACTGGATTATATCCAAATTTAGACAAATAATATGCTGATGAAGAGCCTACAATCCCACCACCTATAATACCAATTTTCATTATCAATTAGTCCTTTTGAAAGTTGAAAACTAGAGAGTTATTAACTTGATTAGGATATTCTGCTCTTACAGTAACTCTGTTGGCTACTCCTGTAGAAAGTTGTTTCACTATGATAAATCCTTGTAATTAAATGAATACAAATAATTCTAACAAATAATACTTATAGTTATAAAATAAGATATTTTACTTGTGTTTTTATCTGTAGGAAAACATAATAAACATATAGATTTATTTGCAATCAATTGGAGGAGAAATGAAAGAAAAAATAGGTTTCGTTGGTCTAGGAATTATGGGGAAACCAATGGCATCGAATATGTTAGAAGCAGAATACTCAGTTAATGCATATGATTTAATAAGTGAAAATCTAAGTTCTCTAGCAGAAAAAGGTGCAGGTATTTCCTCATCTCCTAAAGAGGTTGCCGAAAACAGTGATGTAATAATTGTGATGGTGCAAAATTCTCCTCAGTCTGAAAATGCAATTCTTGGTGAAAATGGAATATTGAATGGTGCCACTAAAGGCAATTTAATAATTGACATGAGTTCTATTTCTCCACTTGTCTCACAAAAAATAGCTAAAGAATGTGAGAAGAAAGGTGTAGAGTTTATAGATGCTCCTGTTTCTGGAGGAGAGCCTGGTGCTATAGAAGGAACACTAGCTATAATGGTAGGAGGAAATTCTTCTTCTTTTGAAAGAAGTAAACCCATTTTAGAAATCTTAGGATCTTCTTCAGTACTCTGTGGAGATATAGGGGCTGGAAATTTTACAAAATTAGCAAACCAGATAATAGTTGGAGCAAACATCCATGCTTTATCTGAAGCATTAGTTTTAACTACAAAAGCGGGATTAGACCCTGAAACAGTATTTAATGCTATAAAAGGTGGACTAGCAGGAAGTAATGTAATGAATGCTAAAGCTCCTATGATGTTCAATAGAAATTTTGATCCTGGGTTTAGAATCGAATTACATCTGAAAGACATTACAAATGCCATACAAACTGCTAATGAACTAAATGTCCCTTTGCAAGTAACTGCTAACCTTCATCAAGTACTTACTTCACTTGTTTTGAATGGAAAAGGAAAACTTGATCACTCTGGTATTCTACAGTTTGTTGAAGAGCAATCTACGATAGAAGTTAAAAAATAATCTCTAATTAATTTAAAAGGAATATCAAAATGCTCGAAAGATTTCATGTGCCTGATGACATTGCAATTCGCGTTGATCATCTGAAATTAAAAAATGTAGTAGAAAAAATTTTCCAGAGTAGAGGGATTTCAAACAAAGATTCTAAAATTGCTACAGATGTATTGTTAGCAGCTGATATCAAAGGAGTAGATACTCATGGAGTTTCTAACATGTTACGAAGATATCTACAATATTATGACGACGGAATAGCTAAACCAGATGCTAAATGGAAAATAATTAGAGAAACAGCTTCTTGTGCAACTGTAGATTGTGATGAAGGGTTGGGGCTTATAGTAGCTCCTCAATGTATGGATATTGCTATCGAAAAAGCAAAAAAAACAGGAGTAGGAATGGTATCTATGGGAAATGGAAGACATTTGGGAATGGCTGGCTATCATGCAGCTAAAGCTCTTGAGCATGACATGATTGGAGTATGCATGACTTCTTCTTCTAGCGGTGTTGTCCCAACATTTGCTTCTAAAGCAGTACTAGGTACAAACCCGATTGCATTAGCTGCTCCTGCAAAAGATGAAGTTCCATTTATTTTTGATGCTGCAACAAGTACCATCGCTACAAATAAAATAAGGCTTGCTCAAAGACTAGGGGTTCAATTAGCACCCGGATGGGTAGCTGATAAAAACGGAAACCCAATAATGGAAAATTTCAACTTGAAATCAAGTAACGATCCAGATGAGGAGAGATTACTACAACTACCATTAGGTGCAACAAGAGAATTAGGATCGCATAAAGGTTACTCTCTCGGAGTTGTAGTAGATATTTTAGGATCAATCTTAAACGGAAATCTTGCTGGTCCTCTTAGTAATAATGTTCTACATCAAAATCACTTTGTAGCTGCTTATTCAGTTGAAGCTTTTATAGATATAGACGTCTTTAAAGAACTAATGGATAAATATCTAAAATCATTAAGAGAATTACCTACAGCTCCAGGTCATGAAAGAGTACTGTACGCAGGTTTACCTGAACATGAAGCATCGATAGAAAGACTAGAACGCGGAATACCTCTACATCCAGAAGTAATTAGTTGGTTTGAAAATATATGTTCAGAATTAAAAATAGATTTTGATATTATTAAATAACAATTTTAAATCCTTTCTAATAAATACTTAGAATAAAAAATATGGATAGACATTTTACTTCAACTGTTTTTGTAGTTGACTTACCTAAGAAAGCTATTCTCCTTCATTGGCATGAGAAAGTTTGTGCCTGGCTTCCACCAGGAGGACATATAGAAATAGATGAAGATCCAGTACAAGCTGCAAAAAGAGAAGTATTGGAAGAAACAGGTTTGAAAATCAATATAATTGAACATAAAAAACCCAAAAATATGAAAGAAATTCGCCAAATCGAACCTCCATATACAATTTTGTTAGAAAAAATAAAAGATCCAAAAACAGGACTACATGAACATATAGACATGATTTATTTTGGCCTTAATATTGATGATCGAAATATTCCAAATAACTGGCAGTGGGTCACTAAAGAACAATTAGATAAATCTCTACCTCTTAAAAGAACTGACGGATTGAAATTTTCACCACCCTACGATGTAAAAGTATTAGGAATAGAAGCAATAAATTATGTACTAAAAAATCATAAAAAAATAACGTAAGATGAATTTATGTAAATTTATTACAAGGAGAATTTCATGAGTAGTTCAAAAATGCCTAAAAGAGAATTGGGAAAACACAGGAGTTGGGAAACTACTGAAGGAGCTGCAAGAGCTCCACATAGATCTATGATGAAAGCGATGGGTCTTACGGATAAAGATATCAATGCCCCTTTTGTAGGAATTGCTTCTACTCATAATGAAGTGACTCCATGTAATGCAGGAATTGGACCCTTAGCAGAAGAAGCAAAGAAAGGGGTTTTTGCTGCTAAAGGAACTCCTTTTGTATTTGGGACTATTACCGTTAGTGACGCTATCTCTATGAACACAGTAGGAATGAAAGGTTCATTGGTAAGTAGAGAAGTAATCGCGGATTCTATTGAAACTGTTGTTTTCGCAGAAAGATTTGATGGATTAATAGCCATTGCAGGATGTGACAAAAGCTTACCTGGCTCTATGATGGCAATAGCAAGGCTCAATGTTCCATCTGTATTTGTATATGGAGGTTCGATTCTTCCAGGTAGCTACAAAGGAGAAAACATTCAAATTCAAGATGTTTTTGAGGCAGTAGGAAAACATCAGAAAGGTGATATTGATGATGATGAACTATATCAAATTGAATCAAGAGCTTGCCCAGGACCAGGATCTTGTGGTGGTATGTTTACTGCTAATACTATGTCATCAGTTGGAGAAGCTTTAGGTTTGAGTTTGCCTGGATCTGCATCTGAAGCTGCAGTAGATCAAAGAAAATCTGCTTCTAGTCGTGCTGCTGGAGAAGCAGTTCTCCACTTACTCAGAGAAAACATTAAACCTTCAGATATTCTTACCAAAAAAGCATTTGAAAATGCTGTAACTGTTGTCACTTCTATGGGTGGGTCCACAAATAGTGCTCTTCATCTCCCTGCAATTGCACATGAAATGGGAGTGGAGTTAACTTTAGATGATATACATAATATCTCAATGAGAACCCCACTATTAGCTGACATGAAACCATCTGGTAAATTTTTAATGTATGACTTAGATAAAGTAGGTGGAATTCCACTAGTTATGAAACGACTTCTTGATTTAGGATTAATTCACGGAGATTGTATGACTGTCACAGGAAAAACCGTTGCTGAAAACCTAAGTAATATTCCAGATAATGAAGAAGAAAATACTGTTGTAGTAAAAACAAACTCCCCTCTTAGTAAAACCGGTGGATTAGTAGTGCTTCATGGCAATTTAGCTCCTGATGGAGCAGTATTAAAAGTAGCAGGTCATAATTATGGAAAAAAATGGAAGGGGCCTGCTAAAGTTTTTAATCAGGAAGAAGAATGTATGGAAGCATTAAAAAAACACTCCATTAAAGCAGGCGACTTTATAGTAATAAGATACGAAGGTCCTAAAGGAGGACCAGGGATGAGAGAAATGCTTTCAGTAACTAGTGCAATAGTAGGACAAGGATTAGGAGATAAAATATTTCTTTTGACAGATGGAAGATTTTCTGGTGCATCTCATGGTCCTATGATAGGCCATGTAGGACCTGAAGCAGCAATAGGAGGACCAATAGCAGCAGTGGAAAATGGAGATATGATTGAAATAGATCTTGAAAAATTTGAATTGAATGTAATAATAAATTCCGAAGAAATGACTTCTAGGCTAAAAAACCTAAAATTTCCTGAACCACCTTATTCTAGTGGTGTTTTAGGAAAATATATTAAACTTGTACAGCCAGCATCAAAGGGAGCTTTTACTGGGTAACTACAATTTTCAATCAGAATTCTTAACGAATATAGTCAAGAAAATGATCCAAGAAAATAGAAGGATACTAAAAGAAACTATATATATTATTTGAAAACCTACGAACCCTAAGAGAATAAACGCTATCAACGGTCCCAAAGCAGAACCCAAATCTGCAAAAGTATTAAATCTAGATAGTGTTATAGACCTATTAGATTGACCTGCTAAATATCCACTAATGCTTTCTAAAGAAACATTAGCTCCAACACTAAAACAAAACAATAATGTGAAAGAAATAAACATAAGTTCTAAATTTGAATTAGAGAAAATAAGTAACCCACAACTTAAAATCATCAAGAAAACACAAATATTTACAACAAGTTGCGTACCTTTTTTATCAGCTATCTCTCCTAGAATAACTGATAAAAATAAATCAGCAAACCATCTTATTCCTATCACGATACCAGATAATGTAATAACGTTTATCTGAAAAATTAACAACACTGGATCCTTAACTAATATTTCAGAAATGAATAAAGATATAGTTGCAATTACTAAACCATTAGATATCAAACCTGAAGAAAATCGCAAAAAAAATGCAGATAACAATTTAATTTTCACTTTTTCCATTCCAATTTTTTCAGAATTTATCCCAGTAATAAAAGCTAAGAGAAAACCTTTTTTTCGATTACTTTGTCTCTTAACTTCTAATTTTTCATTAAGTGGGCTTTGGATTAAAAAATTCGGAATAAGAATCGTAATGAACATAATAATTAAACCTGCAACACCAAAAATAAAAAACGTAGTAGAGATATTGGTAATTTGAATTAAAAATACTCCCAAAATCACTGACAATAAACTTCCAGCTCTTATTGCAGAATTAGCAAATCCTAAAAATCGTGCTCTATTATCAGATCCAAATTCGAAAGCAGCTAATTGAGTTCCTAACTTAGTGAATGAGAATGAAGCACCCCAAAATATTCTTGCGATAATTAAAATAATTATTTGATTATTTATCCCATAAGAAATGGTTGTCAAAGAACCAATAAAAATTGCAATAATAAATGGAATTTTAAATCCAAATTTTAAATAAAATTTTGATGCTAAAGAATTAGTAAAAATCCTTATGAACCTATTTACACTTAATGCTATTCCTATCCATAGACCCGCTTTGATCCCCCAATAATCAGTAACTCCAAATTCTTCTGGGTGTAAAGGAAGAATTAAATATATTAGAGAATCTCCTAAAATTACAAATGCTGCGGGTAGTAGAGTGTAAAAAAAAATTCTAGGCAAGAATAATCACCGCCAGACAAGCTTCATAAAATATTTATTTAATCAGAATCTTTTTTAAACCAAGAAAACATTTTAGATTTAGATTTAGATTTTTCTTTTAATTTTAATTTATAATTTCCGTTCCTTAATTCTGGAGGAGCAGTAACATGAGATTTTTTTCCATTGGAATAACCTGAGCTAACTAATCTTTTATTTCTAAAATCTTCTCTATTAGGTTTCTGTTCTGTGTTATTTCTAGTTGATGATCTATAAGAGTTATTATTAACTCTCATGGTTCTTGAAGAAGTTTTACTAGTAATTCTTTGATTAGAATTTCTTAAAGGTTTTTTTGCTACTTTGTTTTCACCTTCAGGAGAAGAATCTTCATCCATTATTTCTTTTTTAGAAAAAGATTGGTTAATTTTCTTAAGTTCAGTTTTTGTCATCCATAAATTATTAAAATATGACTTATTAAATTTAATTACCAAATCAGATATTTTCGAAGACTCAGGAGAAATGTTGGAATCAAAACCAGCTATTTCAACATGCTTACCCAAATCTTTAACAGCTTGAATTGCAGGATAAAAATCACCATCACCACTAACAAGAATTGCCGTATCATATAGATTTTCATATGCACATTTGAGAAGATCTATAGCAATCATCACATCAACACCTTTTTCAACCATAGCTTGACCTCTTTGCTTAACAATACCTAATTTAACTTCCATGTAAGGGGTATCGTAAAGAGAGTTTAAAAATCTTTCTTGTTCGTCAGATTTAATATTCTGACGAATGTTATAATAATAAGTTCTAACTAAGCTTCTGGAACCAGCTAACTTTTCAGAAAATTTTCCAAATCTTAAATCATGTCTAGTTAAGTTCTGAGTCATCACATGGTAGAGATTACTACCATCTATGAATACCATCACACGATCTTTAGTCTTTTCTTTAGTTACTTTAGTCTCTTTAATCTCTTTAGTCTTTTCTTTAGTTACTTTAGTCTTTTCTTTAGTATTTTCTTGGTTTTTTAATTCTCCACTTTTTCTCACCATATTTTCTCCACACTATCTTCTAAGTGTATTCAATCAATTTTAGTAGATTTATTAATTCTTTATCATGTAACACGTAATTACAATTGAATACGGAAACCTTTTAAGGTAAATATTAAGTTAATCTTATAATAACACCATAATTAACAGTATAAAATTAAATGAGGATTTTAAAATGAAATTATCAGTTAAATTTAAGCCACCTTGCTCTATGCCAAATGGTCTCCAATGTATCAACAATGAAATCTTCATAATGGATCAACTCAGTGATAATGTATTCGTGATTGATAAAAAAGGCAACATTATTAGAACAATTAGTACTATAACAGAAAATGGATCAGGAATTACTATTGGTGGAGGTTTTCTATGGACAGCATCTAATGGAAGAACAAAGGCACGTGAATACAGGTCAACAGATACTCACATCAGCTGGATTTATAAACTTGACCTAGATTCTGGTGAAATGATAGATAGATTTCCAACACCAGATGGTGGCGGAATTCATGGAATAGAATGGGATGACGGAAAGATATGGATTACTGCTTTTAACCCAAAAGCTTTAATTCTAGTAGATGCAAATAATTTTAAAGAAATAAAAAAAATCCCGATTAATCAAGAGGTAGCCCATGGTTTAGCTAGAGTAGAAGATGGGATTTGGTGTGCTGATAGGAGAGCCAAAGAAATAATCAAATATGATGTGGATAACGGAAACGAACTAGAAAAAATCAAATTTCCTAAAGATGGACCAGATCCACATGGACTCTCAATAGATAATAAAGGAACTCTATGGTATTGCGATGCGGTACATCCTCCTCCAACAACAAGAGATTTCCCTGAAATCGGAACTATACAAAAATGAAACCTAATTACATCTATGATACTCATCAACATTTTTGGGATTTTAAACTGAGAGATTATGATTGGATGGAAAAAGGTAGCATATTAGAAAAAAACTATCTGCCAGAAAATTTAAAACCTAACATCGATCAAGTAAAAATAGATAAAGTAGTATCTGTTCAAGCACATCAATCATTAGAAGAAACTTTTTGGTTACTTGATTTAGCAGATAAAAATGATTTCATTGCTGGTGTAGTAGGTTGGGTTGATCTAACAAGCAAAGATCTAAATAAAGTTTTAGATAAACTTCAAAAAAACTCTTTTTTTAAGGGAGTAAGACATGTGTGGCATGATGAAGCTGAAGAAAGCTGGATAGTTCAAAAATCCGTTTTAAATGGAATAAAAGAATTATCAAATAGAGGAATCCCCTTTGATTTTTTAGCTAGACCAAATCATTTGCCCTATATCCCTAAGGTTTTTGAAAAGGCACCAAATTTAAAAGGTGTCCTAGACCATATTGGCAAACCTTTGATTGCAGAAGGAATATTCGAACCTTGGGGCAAACTAATTTCAGAAATTTCAACAATTCCTAATTTATTCTGCAAAATATCCGGAATGATCACTGAGGCAAGCAAGAAATGGGAAACTAATGATTTCAATAAATATGTCTATCATATTTTTAATAAATTTGGAGAAGATAGAATCATGTTTGGTAGTGATTGGCCTGTTTGTCTTTTAGCAGGAAAATATAACCAGGTGTTTGCATTACCACTAAAAGTATTAGAAAAAGATCTGACTGAAAACACAAAGAGAAAATTCCTCTCTGATAATGCGAAAAAATTCTATTCTTTATAGTTAGTAATTTAAAAAAATACTAACTAAAACTATCCACGACCTATATAAGGCATCTTTGTAGCCATAATAGTTACGAATTGAACATTAGTATCTAAAGGTAAATTAGACATATAAAGCACTGTTTCTCCTACATGTTTTACGTCATAAGTAGGTTCTACTTTCATTGAACCATCAGCTTGTGCTGTACCTGAAGACATCCTTTCTGTCATATTAGTAGAAGCATTTCCAATATCAATTTGACCACATGCTATATTATATTTCCTTCCATCTAAAGAAATAGATTTAGTTAATCCTGAAACTCCATGTTTAGTTGCAGTATAAGGTGCAGAATCTGGTCTAGGGGTATAAGCAGAAATCGAACCATTATTAATAATTCTTCCTCCCATAGGATCTTGAGATTTCATGATCTTGATAGCTTCTTGAGAACATAAAAACGTACCTGTAAGGTTAGAATCTACAACAGTTTGCCATTGATCATAAGTAAGATCTTCAATAAGAATTTTGGGAGCTCCACCTCCAGCATTATTAAAAAGTACATCTAGCCTACCAAAATCTTCAATAGTTTTAGAGAAAAGATTTTTTACAGATTCTGGATTACCTACATCGGTCTGTACTCCCAACATTTTCAATCCTTCTTTAGTTGCTTCTTTTACTGTTTCATTTAAAACTTCTTCTCTTCTTCCAGCTATAGCAACAGAATAACCATCTTTGGCTAGCGCAAAAGCAGATTCTTTACCAATTCCAGATCCTCCTCCTGTTACTATTGCAACTCTTCCTTCTGATTTAGCCATCTTAACTCTCCTCTATACTATTCAATTATCCTATTAGAAATATTTCATAATTTTATATATGCAATTAAATCAATGATTGGAAAAAAATACTATTTATAATTTTTTAAAAGTTCATAAAAAGCTATCCCTGCAGCCACTGAAGCATTAAGAGAATCTACAGGGCCTTTAATAGGAATTCTGGCAGTGGTATCACAATTCTTCAATACCAACTCTGAAATTCCTTTACCTTCAGAACCTACGACAATTACAGATGGGAAATTCATCTTCACTGAATTTATTTCATTTTTAGAATTATGATCCAACCCTATTACCCAAAAACCCAATTCTTTAAATTTTAATAATGAAGAATTGATATTAGAAACTCTTACAATCTTTAAATGTTCAATTGCTCCAGCAGACGATCTAAGTGATCCTGGGGAAATACCAGCACTGTTTCTTTTGGGTAGCACTAATGCAAAAACTCCCATCGAAAGTGCAGTTCTTGAAATAGCTCCAATATTGTGAGGATCTTGTATGCCATCTAAAACAACTACTACTCTTTGATTATTCTCTTGAAGATCATCCCAAAGTTTTTTTTCTGTGTAGTAGCCAGGAGAAGTTGTGATTGCTATTACACCTTGATGTTTTTTAGTATGGCTTGCCTTATCAAGTTGATTTTTTGTAACAAAATCTATACTTATATCCAGTGTTTTTGCAGTTTTTAGAATTTTTTCTATTTGGGGACCTATTTTTTCAGAATTCGAAATAATAAGTTTTTCAATTCTTGAAGGATTTTTCAATGCTTCTAAAACAGAACGTCTTCCTTCTATTTGAAAATCTCTATTTATTTTTTTATTACGACTAGGCATATATTCATATTAAAAAGTATAATCAAAGAATTATCAAAATATATCAACATTACGTAAAGAATGAACTCAAATGAAAAAGCATTAATCATCCAATAAGCAATAGAAAACAGAAGAACTTATAGAAAATTCTTGGGTGAAAGAGTCCCATCAAAATTAATGAAGACTATTTTAGAATCAGCAAAATGGTCTCCAAATCATAGAAACACTGAGCCTTGGAGATTTATATCAATAAGCAAATCTTCAAAAAAAAGAATTCTAATTTCTGAGGCTGTAAAAAAACTTTCAATTGAAACTTCAAAAAATCCAAATCCAAAAACTAGATTAAATTCAGCAGAAAAATCAAAATTAGAAATCCTTGAAAGTCCAGAATTAATCTATGCTTTTTCTTTACCTGGAGATTCAAATGAAATTACTCAAGAAAATTATGCTTCTACATGTATCTCAATTCAAAACATGGCTCTAGTCAGTTATTTTTTTAACATTTCTATAAGTTGGTCAACTGGTAAACCTACAAAAATTTCAAATCTCAACAAAATACTTGAAATTCCTCATGAATGGAATATTGTTGGTGCTCTTTATATTGGATTTTCAGAGAAACCTATGAATCAAATAAAGGTTTCACGTGAAAATCATTCTGAATATACAACATGGTATTAAAATCAATCAGTATAAACTACTTCTGAATAATCATGTCTTCTAGAGATGGTTTTATAGAAACTGAAAACATCTAAGCTAGCTTCATACGTTTCTTTAGAAATATTGGTTTCTAAAGACCAACAACCAAGTCCTCTATACGTTTGCAATGTAGTCTTAATTACTTCAAATGAAATTTCATCAAAAAATGAACTAATTTTTTCTGCAACTAAATCTAAGTTTTCTGTAAGAACCCATTTTTTAGCTTTTTTAAATGAATCAAGAAAAATTAAGTATGAATTATTATCTAGAAATTCTTTGGTACAACACATGCTACTAAATGCTACAGGACCTATAGTTTCACCTACGGAAAAAACAATTTGGCCATATCCCTCTAGAGATAATTGCTGTGGATATGGTCCTTGAAGATGAATAAAATCAGCATTTCCTTGTTTGAACAATTCAATACTTGAATCTAAAGATTCTGCTTGAATCCAATTAATTTTATCTAAATCAACATCTTCTTTATTCAAAGCAAATCTAAGCATATCAAAAGGCTGTCTTCCCAATTCAGCAATCAAAGAGCACCCTTCTAAATCTTTCCAAGATGTTACCCCCTGTATTTCTTTTGATAATATAAAAAACCCATCTCTTTGGTTAATTTCTGCAAAATGAATGATGTTTATTTTTTTATTTTGTTCCATAAAAGACCAATTTGCAGATACTGCAGCTTGCGCTACATCTACTTCTCCAGATAGAAGATAAGTAGAAACTGTTTCATTTTCAGGAACTATAGAATAATTTGCTTCATATCCATGTTCTTTCAAAAAACCTCCAGCAATTACTCCAATAAGCGGAGAATAAAAAACTGAATGTTTGGATACCATAATATTTAAATTTTTCATTTCATATCTCTAAAAAATACATTAATTCTTTACATGTAAATTAGTCTTATGATCATCATCAAATTGATTTTTTCCTTTACCTGAAGCATTTGATAATTTACCACTTTTAAAATCTTGTTTAGTACGCTCCCAAGCAATTTTTAAATCTTTTGTGTGTCCTCTGAAATGAGGCATTACATATCTAGCAAATAACTCTGCGGAATATTTGCTTTTTTTATCACTTGCCCATTCATGAGTGGTAATCATCATTCCACCTATTCCTCCTGCTTCTTTATTAAGTTTTTCTATAGCTTCAATAGCATCATCAGGAGTTCCTATAATCCAAGATCTCTGATTAGCCACAGAAGCTACTGTAATATCTTGTTCTTTCTGATCAGGAAATGATTTATATCCCTCTCTAGCAGTTTCTGAAATATTAAAAAAATATTCATGAATATCTCTAAAAGCTCCAGATTCTATATCAGCCCATGCCTGCTCTCTAGAATCAGCTAAATACACATAAGTCACTAATTCCCAATTATTTCTATGTATCTTATTTCCTGTTTTTTTAGATGATTCAGACATTACTTCCCATTGTTTAGAAATAGGAACAGAATGTGGCCCAGGAGGAAAAGCCAAAGAAAGGGGAACTAGACCTTTGCTGCCAGCGAATTCTAGTGAACTTTTTGAACCTGAACATGCTATAGCTATAGGAATTTTCGATTGATATGGTTTTAATTGTAGGTACATATCTTTAATATCCCAATATTTCCCTTGATAATTCAATGGGTCATCATTCTCAAATAAATTTGTGATTATTTCCAAAGACTCTTCCATCATAGGTTGCAATTCTTGATAAGGAATCTGAAAAAGTTTTATATCTGTAGGTAAACTACATCTACCAATTCCAAAAATTATTCTCCCTTCAGTTAAATGATCGAGAAATGCAATACGCTCAGCTACATGAAAAGGATGGTGAAAAGGTAAACTAATCATTGAAGTACCTAATTTTATTCTAGAAGTCCTCTGACTCGCAGCTGATAAAAACATTTCAGGGGATGGGATCGTTTCCCATCCTGCAGAATGATGTTCTCCAACCCAAAATTCATCAAAACCTAAATCTTCTGCATAGCTAATCCAATCTAAATCCCTTTTAAAGGAGAGAGAAGGATTTTCGTTTGGAAGATGCAATGGCATCATAAAAAAAGAAAATTTCATCTAATCTCCAGAATTAAATAACATTGATTTAGAAGTATATATGCGATGGTATAAGAAATCACTACAAGGTAGATATTCAGGAAAATTAACCCAAATTATATTAAAATTTAATTAATATACTGATAGGATAATTTTGTATCAACTATTAAAAGTCCATGTTAATTAATAGAAAATTTAAAATAAAAAAATATTTATTCATTTATTTGTCTACTATATTTTTTTTAGTCATTTTCTCTGGATGCAGTACTAATGCAGGAAGCCAAAAAGATCCCATATATATACTTAATGAAGATGGGAATCCTGAAATTTACATTTCATCAACTGACGGTGAATCACAAAAACGTCTTACAAATTCTGATGGAAATGAATATTCTCCCAAATGGTCTCCAGATGGAAATAAAATAGCATTTATTTCTGATCGTAATGAAAAATTACAATTATGGATAATGGATCCAAAAGGTGAAAATGAACAATTGCTAGTTGATCTTATTGGAGAAAACGAACAATCTTTAGTAGATTTACAAAATCCTGAAAAATCAATACTTAAAAAAGCACCAGATTTTTTCTGGGCTCCAGATTCAGAAAGAATTTCTTTCGTGTCTTTTTCTAATAATCAAATTGATTTAAACGTAATTGACCTTTCTACTAAAACAGTTCTTCCTGTAACAAAAAGTCCTGCAACTGAAGAATTAGGTAATTGGTCTTCTGATGGAGAATGGATAGTTTTTACCGTGAAATCGGGCAGTAACAAATTGGGAATTTTTAAAAAGAATCCTCTTGGAGTTGATGAAATAGAATTATCAAATGACGTTGGGACTCAACCAAGATGGTGTCCTAAGGGGATAAAAATTGCATTTATATCTAAAAGAGACGGTTCTGAAGAAATATACACTATGGATAAGAATGGAGAAAATGAAGAAAATATTTCTACTAATGATTCAATAGATGTTGATTTTAGTTGGTCTCCAGATGGTAAACGATTAACTTTTATATCCGAAAGAGATGAAAACCCTGAAGTATACATCACTACTGTAGATGGTCTGGAAAAAGTTAGGCTAACAAGCAATTCAGCTTCAGAATCTAATCCTATATGGTCAGGAGACAGAATTCTTTTTCTCTCCGATTCAGATGGAGATAACGACTTGTATTCTATGAAACCTGATGGAACAGATCAACTTAGAATTACTACTACAGAAGGAGAAGAATCAGAACCAGATTGGTAATTAATTCTTAACCCATCACAATTTCTTCAAGTTCATTAGAAAAAGTTATTTTACCTGGAAAAATTTTCCTCATCTCTTTTAAGCTTTTTATCTGCTCATTCCTTTTATGAATGTTTGGACCTAAATGAGTCAAAACTAGATGTTTTACTTGAGCTTTAGATGCCATCATAGCGGCTCCAATAGTACCACATTGACCTTCATCTTCTCCTACTTCATTCATAATATTTTGGTCATCCCAACACATACATATCATCACATCTGCTTTATAAGATAATTCTTCTACATCTTCACAAGGAGAAGTGTCTCCAGTGTAAACTACACTATGTTTTTTAGAATCAAGACGATATGCTAAAGAATCCAAATATGGCTGTACATGTTTAGCTTCTCGTGAATGTATTTCAAATTTATCAAAAACCTGTGTAGATCTGGGTTGTATATCTTTAGATAATACACTAGGAGGTTTTCTTGGAAGTATACCTCCTCTATTTTGATAAACTTTTTGGCTCAAAGGATGATTTACTCTCGCTTTCCAATCGTAGGAAAAAACTCCTTCAGGTCCTATCAATTGTTCAGTTATTTTTTCAGTGAGATTTGGACCAAACACCTTGAGTTTTTTTTCTTTTCCTGCACCTTGATCCCATCTAGAAAGAAGGAAACAAGGATAATCCACATTATGATCAAAATGATGATGAGAAAAAAATAAAGAGTTTACTTGGGTTGGCAATATCCTTTTTTTAATTAATTTATGGGTAGAAGCTGGACCACAGTCAAACATTATAAGTTCATCTTCAATAGATAAAACAACTGAAGATCCAAATCTTTCTCCAGTAGGAGTTGGAGTACCTGCCCCTAAGACAATCAATTTATTCATTTTCACCTCACCATATTAATGATTTTGAATCCTTATTACACTAGAATATAAGAAAAATATATTTTTTATCATTAAAACATATGTCTGAAAATTTACTTGATATAAAAAATCTTCAAATCACTTTCAATACATCTTCAGATGAAAAAGACCTTATAAAGGCAGTATCTGGAATTAATCTACAAATACCTGAAGGAAAAACAATAGGATTAGTTGGAGAAAGTGGCTCAGGTAAAAGTGTGACAGCACTAGCTGCAATGGGATTATTACCTAAAGACAATTGCGAGATTAATGGAGAAATAAATTATCTTGGCACAAATCTATTAAAACTTTCAAATTCTGAATTAAGTATTATCAGAGGCAAAGAAATATCTATGGTTTTTCAAGAACCTATGACTTCCTTAAACCCAGTATTAAATATAGAAAAACAAATAGAAGAAATACTTGAGAAACATCTATCTCTAACCAAAAATCAAATAAAAGATAAAACTATTTCACTATTGAAGATGGTGAGGATTTCTGATCCTGAATCAAGAATAAAAAATTACCCTCATCAATTTAGTGGAGGTCAAAGACAAAGAATCATGATAGCTATGGCTTTGGCTTGTAACCCTAAATTACTTATTGCAGATGAAGCAACAACTGCTCTAGATGTAACAATTCAACTCCAAATACTTGAATTAATAAAAGACCTTACCAATTCAATGGGCACAACACTGTTAATGATTACGCATAATCTTGGAATAATCGCAAGATACGCTCATCAAGTAAATGTGATGAAAGAAGGAAAAATTGTAGAAAGAGGAACTGCATTAAAAATCTATTCTTCTCCCAACCATTCTTATACAAAGAATCTTCTTAAATCAGTTCCAATTATTGATCTAAAAAATAAAAATAAAATTAATAAAAATATAACCAATATAAATGAAACCCCAGTAATATCTGTAAAAAATTTAAATGTAGAATTTCAATTAAGAAATAATTATTTTTTCTCAAAATCTACCAAAACAATTAATGCAGTAAGAGATGTTTCATTTGATATATTTAGAGGTGAAACATTTGGGCTAGTAGGTGAGTCAGGATCAGGAAAAACTACTATAGGAAAATCAATAGTCAATCTAGTGGAACCTAAATCTGGCACAATAGTTTTAAATGGAAAGAAACATAAAAAAACTTTTCAAAATATTAAGATTATTAGAAAAAATGTAGGTATGGTCTTTCAAGATCCATATGGATCTTTAAATCCCAGAATGAGAATTAGAGAAATCATTCTTGAACCAATTCGAGTTCATTACCCTGATTCAGATAATGAAAATAATCTAGTAGTTTCTCTTCTACAAAAGGTAGGGTTACATAGTTCGATGATGTATCGTTATCCTCATGAATTTAGTGGAGGACAAAGACAGAGAATATGTATCGCAAGATCATTGGCTCATAATCCTTCATTACTAATTCTTGATGAACCTTTGTCTGCTTTAGATGTATCTATACAAGCTCAGATAGTTGAACTTCTAAAAAAATTACAACGAGAATCTGGAATCTCTTATCTATTCATTTCTCATGATCTAGCTACTGTTCAGAAATTAAGTCACAAAGTAGCCGTAATGTACTTAGGAAAATTAATTGAATATGGATCAAAAGAATTAATTTATTCAAACCCATTACACCCCTATACTCAAGCTCTATTAGATTCAGTTCCAATTCCTGATCCTTCAATAGAAACAAAAATAAACAGAACAATTATTCAAGGTGAAATTCCTAGTGCAACAAATCCACCATCGGGATGTGTATTTAGAACAAGATGTCCAAACCCTACAAATGATTGCAAAGAAGGAAATACTGAAATGGCGTTGATTGAAATAGAACCAGAACATTGGGTAGATCAATGTTGTGTTAATTGTAAATAATTAGGCTTCGAAGCCCTAAAATTATATAAAGATAAAAAATTACTTCTCAATCAATTTTCTTAATTCTTCAATGCAAGTTTCTTCTACAATTTCAGCAGATCCAGCTGCAAATGGAGTATTACGTGGTTCATAACCTCCCTCCTCATAAGCATCTATCATAGGCAAATACCCTAGTGAACCATTCGAATAACCTGAAAATATAATTTTTATTCCATTTAAATCAGTTTGTTTTATTCCAATCCCTGTTTCTGCAAAAGGTTCTGCAGGAATACTTTGAAAAATCACATCACCAACTCTAAAGGTTTGTATCCATAACTCTACTTTTCCAGATTGAGAAATTTTGGATAAGTTTTTAATAAAATTAGCTCTCTTAGTTTTAGAAACTAAAGATTTTACAAGAGATGTATCACCTGACTCTCTAGCAGCATTAAGATTATCTAAAGATTCTTGATATAATTCTTCTGCTTTTAATAAGTCAGGAAAATCAAGAGAATTTAAATGAATTTTTTTATTGCGAATCTTAATGATGTCACTTGGTTCTCCCAGTGGGATATCTTCATACATTCCTAAATCTGCACCTGAAGGTACAATTTCAATTAATTTTTCTTCCCTGTTGAAAGGATCCAATTGAGTTCTAAGTTTAGAAGCTTCTAAACCCAAGATCTTCCCAGCCTTTCTTGCAATTTCAACATCTCCTAAAAATGTATGAACAGGACCTTGATTTCCTGCAGATCCCTGAAGGAATAAACATAAGCCTCCTATATTCTCTTCTACTGTAAATCGCATATGACCTGGATAATCAGGAGATATCAATTTATTCTCAGGACCCAAAATCGTAGGATGGCAAGCATAATCTACAATTGTAGCAATTGGTTTACCATGAATATCATCAAATCCTATTACTGTTACTTCTCTATCTACTACGCCTTCCCAATTTCTTCCAGTAAAAAAGTTTCCATTATTATCAGATGGTCTTCTATTGATATTTATATCACAATGACCTTTTTTAATTCCTATCCTTGTACGAACAGATTTATTAATAGAATCATTTACTGATTTAAATACAAGCTCAGGTAGAAGTATTTTATATAATTCAACATATTCTTTTCCCCCTTCTAACCATACACCATCTCCTAAAGCTGGCCCTGCATGAGTATGAGATGCTGAGATTCTTATATTTTCCCTTTTAATAGGAAAAAAATTAGTCACTTTATCTCTTATATCATTATCAAGATCATCAGTGATAATACATAAATCTAAATCGATAAAAATTATTTCTTCATTAGTAGTCTCAGATTTCAAATATAACGAAGTACTGTAAAGCGGCATATCAATACCCTCTGCTTTTTCATGAAGCGCAGCACCCCAACCAGCATGTGATATTCCAATAGGTGGCGTAATATCTGCACGGCCAACACCTGCAAGAATCATTCACCCTCCTTTCTTACTATTTTAAAAATAAAAATAGTAAGAATAAAAAATTATTTCTTATTTCTAATATTATAAAAAGTATAGCCAATAACTATAAATAATCCCAATAAAGATAAAGATGCTGTAAAGATTATCAAGCCGTCAAAGCCCCATTTATCAAAAAATATACCTGCTATTACAGGAGCTATTGCGCCTGCAATAGAACCTCCTGTAAATAAAAAAGCAATCGAACTTCCTTCATTCATTTTTCCTGCAGTATCCATTGCATAAGCAGATATTATTGGCATTATTGAAAAAAGCACTGATCCTAAAACTAATAACATGATTATTAAAGAAATTCCTGAATTAACAAATAAAATCATTGCTATCATCAAACTAGTCATTGCAAAACCGAAAATGATAATTGGCAATCTGCCAATTTTATCTGATACAAGTCCAAGAATAGGAGTAAAAACAATTCCAGCTATAGTTAATAAAGCCAGATGAATTCCTATAAAAAATGAAGAATACATCAAATATTCTTTTAGATATATAGCTAAATAGACTGAAAATGACTGATGAGTTGCGCCTCTAAGTGCATGAAGCATTACCATTACGAGAACTCCAGTCTTTTTCAAAGAACTAACTGCATTTTTAAAATAATTTGAAAAATTTACATTTTTAATTTCAGGGTTCATTAATTTCTTGCTATATAACAATAAAATTAAAGAAATTAAGAAACATGGAAGAAAATTAATGAAACATATACTTTTCCAACCTAAACCAGCCCATTTTAATGCTCCCAAACTAATTCCACCCAATAATAACCCTCCAAATAAAGGACCCAAACTATTACCAGCTGAAGCTCCAGAAATATGAACACCTAATGCGTAAGCTTTCTTATCTGGAAATCTATTAGAAAGAATAGAAAAAGCTGGAGCATGCCATAAAGAAGCACCTATAGATAATAATGAGGCTCCTATAAGAATTAAAATGTAATAATTAGCGATGCTTAGAAAAAGAAATCCTATAGACACAAAAAGCATACTAGTCGCAAGCATAATCCCAAGAGTCTTTCTAAAAATATCTGTAATAATACCTGCCGGAATATTTGCAAGACCAGAGAAAACTTGCTGAACTCCCACTAATATTCCAATTTGAAGATTGTTAAGAAACATACCTTCTTTGATATAAGGAATAAGAATATTAAAAGAACTATTAAATATATGTTTTACCGTATGAAATAACGATAAAGTATAAATAAGTAGATCAGACTTAGGAAATGACTTTGAAAAAAATTTTGAAATCAAATTCTTTTAGTCATTAGTCAGGTAATAAACCTCTCAATTCATTTGCAACTGGAGCAGGATCACTTATTTCTTCCATTCTAATAGTCATTCTCGCTCCTATTCCGCTGGATACCACTACACTACCTCTTCCAGTAATTATCTCAAAAAAGCTTCTTGCTTCTTGTATAGATATAATTCTTCCTACTGGAATTTCATTTGTATATAACCATAAGAATTTATACATATGAATTATTCTTCTATCAGTAACTAAATAAGTAATACATAAATTTCTCATATATCTAGTTACGCCTTTGAAAAATAACCAAAAACCAATTAAACCTACTACAAATGCGTAAACATATGGTGATTGAGTTCCTAGTGCTAGAAAAGCTGCAGCACCAAAAAATGGTACAGAAATTAACATTCTAGTATACGCAGGTCTCATAGTTGGATGACGTAATATTAATTCTTTCTCTCCTTCTACTAGCATTGGCATTGGGAAAGAGGCAAGAAAACTTAAAACAAAACCAATAACCAATAAAAATCCACCTATTCCTAGACAAATCCCAGAAGCATATATCGGAATAGCTTCAGGGTTAAGAAGAAATCCATAAGCACCAAAAGCCAAAAAAGGTAATGAAACAACTAAGTTTATTATAAGTTTTCTAGCAAAAGTAATTATACCTTTTAATTCAGTCATTCAATCTATCCTCTAGTATTACTATTTTCTAATAATATAACAATCATAATGTCTATTGCCAATATTCTATTTTAAATTATTTCCCTCTAGCCATTTGTAGCAATGTAGCACCAACTGTAACTACTAAACCAGCCATAGCCAACATCGTTGGGTCTTGCATCATCTCTCCAGGACCACCAGTCTTAAGTGCACCGGCTTTAGGTTTACCAAAGAAACCTCTGTCTTCATCTCCATAAATTTCTTGTCCAAATAACTGCGCAATACCTTCACAACCATTGTTGTGCAATCTTTCAAATTCATCAGGTCTTGGATCTCTAAAATTAAACTGTTCTACTACAGGAGGACCTAGAGTCTGAACCATACAATTATATTGTTCTTCAGATGCTCCTCTAACATAAAATTCACCACCTGGACCACCACCACCATCAGGACCTGGGCCTGTACCACCTCTAGCTGCAGCTTCTTCTCTCATCATCCTCCTCTGCTCTTCCATCATTCTAGCCTGCTGTGCCATCCTCTCTTCCTCATCTCTTCTTTCCATC
>Ga0187827_10000629_pt1 | contig 54940 bp, 29 predicted proteins | sample ETNtaG_39_FD_167969 | JGI IMG/M metagenome (GOLD analysis project Ga0187827, IMG submission 167969) | Marine microbial and viral communities from oxygen minimum zone, Eastern Pacific Ocean - ETNP2014_SV_150_PacBio MetaG (Illumina Assembly) | ecosystem: Environmental > Aquatic > Marine > Hypoxic...
AACTGTCGCCCACACCGGCTCTCGTTCTGACTCCTCATGCACGTGTACGATCTGACCTGCATAGTCAGACGATCCCTTCAGCGAACTGAGAAATCCATCAACATTCATGGTTCATGTCGTCGACGACGGTGGCGTGGATCATCTGTGCCTGCCTGGTAGGTCAAGACGGTGTCTTTACGGATTTCAGGGGCGAAGCCCCGTCGTTTGCCTAGCCCAGCCCGGCGGGCTGGGAAGTAATGAAGGACTACCAAAGGGGCAACGCCCCGACCATTTGCAGCACTCTGGGCAAATGGACGGGGCGTTGCCCCTGAATGGCAATCCTTCTCTAAACCCAGCCCGTTGGGCTGGGCTAGGCAAACGACCGGGGCTTCGCCCCTGAACAAGAGGACTCCCATTTCTTAGATCCGTAAAGACTCTCCCGTCTTGACCTACTGGTCGACCTTTCCGTGCATAGACGGGAACCTTCATATAGAAACGGGGCATGGAAGTCGAGGAACAAATAGTGAGGTCAGATGACTGTGACTCAGTTCAGTCTCTTTTCGGCGGCATCTTCAGGTGGGGTCTGGAGGACTGGATGTTCACCAGTGTCTCCTTCAGCCTCTGCATTGGTCTCTTCATGCTGATGTTCTCACCCGCTGAGGGCCAGGAGGTCAATCAGTGTCTGGTCTTCTCAACGGCCGCCAGCTTTCTGATCACCGTGTGCGGCGCAGATTGGGTGCAGTCGCTGAAAATCCCAGGCATACGGGAGACATCTGAAAGACTATTGCTTCGATGCACTGGGATGATCTTCGGCCCAATTATGGACCTCGTCATTTTTGGTTCTGGATTCTTCGCATGCGCAGTCTTCTTCTCCTTCATTGCCCAGATCAGCGGAGTCCTGGTAATCCTGACTTTGCCATTGACATTCTTCGTGGGGACGATGTGCCACTGCGTCCGCAACGACCTCATGAAAGCCTGCCGCCGGCCTCCGGGATGAGTTTTCGCGTGAATGAGTTGCCCGCCGCAATTAGCAGGCAGGAGGATTCTCTCGTTGCCGTCTTATCCCATCGCGTTGCGCCGGGGCCACGATAGACTGCTCATCAATCATACTCATCCCTTCATTTCGATTGCGAGACGCGGTCACACACGCCATTCTTCGCGAATGAGTATGAATGGATTCAGTGCGATTGTCCTTGGGCCGGAATTCGGTAACGGTTCGTCCGATCTCCTCACACGCTCCATTGGCGGCGTCCCACTCCTGCTCCGCACATTTCTGGCGCTCCAGCGAGGCGGCTGTGTGCACATCATCTATGTGGACGATGAGCCTGACGAGGGCCTCAAGGCTCTGCAAAATGACAAGCGTGTCCAGACCAGGATTGAATGGCTCGCGGCTGATGAGGTGAAGGAGGCCGAGCTGCAAGGGGGGGCGGTCGCAATTGTGCCGGCCAGCACCGTTTTCGATTACCAGATACTGCGCGAGATAGATGACGTTGCGGACGCGGATTGTCTGCAAATCAACGAATCTGGAATCCTGGTCTGCGGTTCCCGACGAGCTGCCGAGTTTTGCCAGAGCCCCTCTGTGTCAGACTTGATGACCGGCGAAACCGGCGAATTTGCCACTGACCGCTACCTGCATCGAATCCAATCCAATGACGACATCAAGCCGGCGATGCGGAAGATATATGAATCGCTCGCGGACAATGAGGGCGGGCTTGAAGGCTTCCTCGATCACGTCGTCACCCGGCGTTTTTCGATACTGCTCACCCGGATGCTGATCCCGTTCCCCATCAGCCCGAATCTGATCACCTGTCTGAGTTTTCTGACCGGGCTGGTTGCGCTCTATTTCTTCTCGCTGCCTGGATACGTAAACAAAATCTGGGGTGCGGTGCTTCTGCATGTTGCAACCGTCATCGACCATTCCGATGGCGAGATTGCGCGACTCAAGTTTCAGACCTCCCGATTTGGCGGCACCCTGGATCTCGTTCTTGACCAGATCATCTATACATTTCTGATGCTCGCGGTTGGCATCGGTGTGGCGTCGGATCTCGGACAGACCTATTTCTGGCTCGGAGTGGCGTGCGCGTTCGGGTCGTTCATGGGCTGCCTCTACACCACGGTTAACCAGCTCTTTGAAACGCGCATTCCAGCGCTGGTAGAGAGGCCGGAAGAAGAGGTCGTGAGATCGGAGTCCCGGTTCAGCAAGATGATCGAGACCTTCGGCACTCGTGAATTTGGCTACTACCTTCTATTCGTCGCGCTGATTGATAAGCTGCACTGGCTGCTGTGGGTGTTTGCCTTCGGGGTCCAATTCTTCTGGATCATTTTGACCGTGCTCTATCTGACCGAACATCGTCAGAGCAGGAAGGCGGTGGCCGATGCGTGAATCAAGTAGCAGAAGGGGGCAGGTGGTCCTTGTCCTCTTGCTTGGCCTTGTTGCTGTTGAGGCGCCAGCCGAGATCCCGGAGGAGCACACACAGGCGCTCGAGCAATTGTCGCCGGACGCTCATCGGTTTTTCCCAATACAAAGAGAGGTAACAGATGAGATATCCGACAGACTTCGAAAGGCCACGGGAGTCGAGCTGAGGCCGGGCATGAAGATTTCAGGCTACGCCTGCCTCACCAGCTTTCCGCATCAGATGGCGCTGCATCTCACCTGGCCTGTCGGAAAACACAAGCCTTCCATGTGGCTGGGCATCGATCGCCGCTACTGGAGCATCACGGCAATCTCGGTCCTCGAGCCCGAAGAATTCTGGGAGGCGTCCGCGGAATTCCTGGTGCAGTTCGAGGGGCTCCGAATGACGGATGAAACATCGCTTTCTCTCGGCGTCCTGGCCAAAAAGGAGGCCAGGCAATACGCGCCTGGATCTTTGGAAGCGTTTCTCGAAAAGCAGAGCGAACTGATGAAGGCGATGGCCAGGCCCGAGACCGCCATCCTCGATGCCATTGATGCCCGGGAGGGGAACATCAAACAACCAGTCGCAGATCTGCTGAAGCTGTGCGAGGGATATGATGCATTCATCAAGTCCTCGAAAGTTTCAGAAATCGAGGAAGAGGATCTTAGGTTCCTGATCGCCACTTCGGCCAAGCCCGTCGAGGCGATAGAGAAATTCCAGAAGGCAGCAGACCGCAAAGACTGGGATGTGGTCGCCGAAGCGTACGAAAACGTGGGGCGTTCCTGCGATGCCTGTCACGCGTCCTATCAGTCGCGCATGTCCACGATGCGGAAGCTGCGGGGCGGCAGTTTCCCCGGCCACTTTTATGTTGGCCATGATTTGCGGACGGATGAATTCATCGGCCAGGCCGCCCAGCCCCTGGCCAACACGATCCGGGCAGGGCTCCTTCTGGCCAAATGGCTCTGGCCGAATCCAAAAGAGAAATGAGTGGGCCAGGTTCCTACCAGGCCATGCAGTGGAGGTTTCCCGACAGGTTTAAAACTCGCGCCACAAAAAAACGCCGTGCCCCAGAGAGGGACACGGCGAATCGGGAACCGGAGTCCGGTCTGGGCGACCTAGCAGACCGGAATCAGTCGGGTCGTTTCTTTTGAGAAGGCGTGGCGGGTATCGGTGAAATCAACATTCATGATGATGCGCTCTGCCGGCACTTCGATGGTGTCGGAGGCAATTGCCTTTGCGTATCTGGTTTCGGCCAGATGCCAGGCGGCGGTGCCCACCGAGTAGATAATGAACGGCAGAATCATGCAGAGCATTGTTAGGTCTCCGGCCACACTGTTGCCGAGCACATGGGCGACGCTCCAGGCGCTGAAGAGCGCCGGAATGCCGAGGCAGGTTGCCACTCTGAGCCAGATGAAACGTGCCTTGCCGGCTTCTCTGATTTCGCACCATTTGTTTTTATCTGAGGTATTCATCGTGTTCTCCTTTGTGAGTGGGTGTCGTGCATTCATGCCAGACATAACTCAACGGCCGTTCCAACATTGGCAAGAAGTTGGAGGGCTCCGAAAGTTTTCCATGGCCGCCGACTAACTCTTTTCCAGAAACGACTTAATCTTGGCCCTGAAAGTGTGCGCTCAGGACCTGCCTGGATATTCCGTGCCGAAGGCCGCGAAAAGCTCAGTCGTGTGGGAGCCCGCTACACGGGCCGCGTGGAGGTTGCCTACACAATCACCAGTCGATGCCGGCCAATGACTCTCCCACTTGCCTGAGGTCCATCCGTTTAACCTCTTCATGGCGAAACCTCTCAGAATTGTTTACACAGACCCGCCTGTTTTCTGTGAGCACTGTAAACGCGAATCATGCGAAAGGTCCATGTCATCCAGCACGTCGAGATTGAGCCGCTGGGTATCATCAGCGACGTCCTCGAAAGGAAAAATATCCAGGCAGAACATACCCACGTTTATCGTGGCGATACGGTGCCGACAAACCTGGATAGTGCCGGCGCATTGATACTTATGGGCGGTCCGATGGGCGCGAATGATTTCGCTAAGTACCCGACTCTGTTAGACGAACTCCGCCTCATTGGTGTCGCTTTGGAAAGGGGACTGCCCCTGCTGGGGATCTGCCTCGGCAGCCAGCTCATCGCGACCGCCCTGGGTGAATCGATCTATCCGGGTGAGAAGAAAGAGATCGGCTGGCATCAGGTTACTCCGTCGGACGAAGCAGCGAACGATCCCTTGATGAACAATCTTCGCGAGCCGTTTGCCGGACTGCATTGGCACGGCGACATCTTCGATCTGCCGGCCGATGCGAAGCTGCTCGCATCCTCTGCCCAGACCGAATGCCAGGCCTTCCGATACGAAGAAAATGTCTACGGCTTCCTCTTCCACATGGAGATTACCGAGCCGATGATTGCCGACTGGACGCACCATTTTGCCGATGAAGTCGAAGAAACCGGCCAGACCTCAGATGAGATCAGATCACAATCGCGGGATTTACTGCCGCAACTTCATGAGCATGGGCGCCAGGTATTCGAACGATGGGCGGAGCTTATTCAATGACGGGCAGTTTCTGGCAAGCGCTCTGTATCCCGTCTTCGCCATAATCTTCACTCTTCTGTTCTGCTGAATCGAGGATGGCAGAGACTGAGACAGAGGGAGAAGAGACCTGATTTCACAATCGCAATGTTTCACAAAGCATTCCTGATAATCCTCCTCACCAGCCTTACTTGCCTTCAAGGCGAGGTGATAGACCTGCCCGAAGAGATCGTGGTAGACAAAGACCATCCTCAGCCCAAGTGGATTGGGGACCGCCGGATTGGATTGCTCCTGAAGACCTTGCCAGCAGGTTACAAAGTAAAGGTCGGTGTAAAGACCCGCTGGTGGGATCAGAGCCCGACGGGACTGATGTCCTACGCGCTGGTCATGACGCCTTTGAATCTCGCAGACAGACCGGACGGCACCGAAATCCACCACTGGAACTGGTATCAAGGCCCTTCACGCACTGTCGAGTATAAAGATGGTCTGAAACATGGGATGGAAAAGGAATATGCCCGCGCCCAGAAATTCGACGAGAAGCTCCGCCGTACCGTGCATCTCAATGTCCCTGTTACAGAGATACCGTGGGTGAAAGGAAAGATTCACGGCACGAAACGCATCCTTCATCCCAACGGAAAACTTCGCAGCGAGATTCAGTATGAGCAAGGCATCCCCAAGGGGGTGAGCCGCACTTTTGATGACAAGGGCAATCTGACAAAGGTGATCCCATACGCCGAGGGCAAGATGCACGGCGAGGTAAAAGACTTTTGGCCCAAGGGCAAACTGAAACGCCTCGTGCAATACAACAGAGGCAAAGTCGAAGGGCAGGCCAGCGAGTATTACATGAGCGGCCAGGTAAAGTGGGAACGCCCTTTCAGGAACAACCTCCAGCACGGAGTCGAAAAACACTTCGAAGCGGACGGCAAACTTCAAAGGGTTAAGTATTGGATCGAAGGTGAAGAAGTTTCAAAGACCAGGTATAGGGCGCTAAAGTAACGGGCTCTATTGTTGCGCCCACTTTAGGACTGGGGTAAATGCTCATCGTTGGGCAAGGAATTCCAGCTCCATTGGGCACATGAACAGGCTTCGGCATCCCAAATGCATTTTCCAGAGACCACACCAGCAGTCGTCCGCAAAGCCGTCAGAGGATTTGTTCGCCGTCGACGCCTGGTTCAAGCGGCTTCAGTCATCATGGTCGGCGGGAGCGTTTGCATTGGTTTCTTTCTTCTGTTCGTCACCATAGATCGCCTGACGATCTGGCCGGTGAGCTGGCGGCTCTGGGGGCCCTGGCTCGGCATCCTTACCGCTGCCATCTCGGTTGGGGTCACCGCGTATCATTTTTTCAGAAGGGAAGATCCGCTCGATGTAGCCATCCACCTCGATTCTCGCATCGAGGGCAGCAGAGACAGATGGTCGTCTTCGATCGATTTTGCGCAGCGCGACGCAACGGGCCTTCAGCTCGAACGAATACAAACGGCCCTTGAAGACACGGAGTCCACGACGAGCGCATCCAGCGCGCACAGAGTTATTCCGTTGCGGGGCCTGCTGCATTCTTCCGCTGCCTTCTACACAGTGCTCCTTGCCGCCGGCATCTGTTGCGTAAGCAGTTTCTTTGGGATGCCGTTGCTTTGGCTGCGATTCTGGCATCCGGAGGCAAACCTTCCCCGCGACAGCGTGATCCGGATCCAGATCGAAGGGGCAGACCAGACCCCGAGACTCACCAGACAGCCTCAGCATCTTTTCACATTGCCCGAGGGCGATGATTTCCATCTCCGGGTCAAGCTCTCTTCCCGCTCATCAGCCACAGACGCTCTTCCCGAACCGGCTCTCGATGTTTTCCAGCCCGGCGGCCAGACCAGCTCGATCGAATTCGCCCGCCACGGCCAGCATTGGGTGCTCACCCGGCCGGAGACCAATGAGCCGATTACGTTTCGTATTCGGGCTGGCGATGCGCAGACCCAGATCTTTCGACTCGGCGTCGAACCGCGCATTCGGTTCAGCAAGTTTCTGCACACGATTCGATATCCCAAGTACGCCAGGCTGAAAGACGTCAAGGATGCACCCCTTGAAGGTGAACGCCTTAGCCTGCTCGAGGGCTCGCGGCTGGCTTTCGATCTCGAATCCGACCTGCCAATTAAGACCATCCAGGCCATCTTCGAACTGCTGGAGGCAAAAGATGAAAGCGAGCAGATGTCGGGCAAGGAAAAGTGGACCAACGAACACGCCATGTTGAACAAGGGCCAGAAAAAAGCCGCGCAACAGAAAGAACGCCCGCTCCGCATCAAGGTGCGTAAAGGGCATCTGGCAAGTTTTCGCATGAGAGTCGATCAGAGCGGCATCCTGCGTGTACGCGCGATGGGTGACAATGGCATCCCGGGAAGGGAGAGAGTCTGCGTTATCGAAGCCATCAAGGATACGCCCCCGCGCATTGCAGTCTCCGGTATGCCCAGCGACACCTACATCATGCCCGGTGAAATCGTCGGATTTCATTACCGCGCCGAAGACGACCTCGCGGTCGCCGACATCATCATGGACTGGCGCACCGCGGGAAGTGCACGCACACACGACCTGGCCGGCGAGTTCTACATGAATTCAAAGCAGCTCGGTCAACGCATCGTCACCGGCTCGGAGACCATCCAGCGGATGAGGTACCCCGTTTACGCCACCGCGCCATTCGAGATGAATCTCTTTGTAATCGATTCCAAAGGACAAGAGACCAGCTCTGAGAATTACCGCATCCATCTGCTTCGTGATTCCTTCGCCGCGCGCTTTGCCGCCGGCATGAAGTTCTTCAAGAAACTCGACTGGGCCGCCAACCACTATCGGATCCGGGTCAACCACATGGCCAACGACCTCAACATCATCAGAACCGTCGCCGGCAAGAAGAAGACCTGGCCCAAAGGACAGAAGAAACTGCTCGATAATCTCAAGGACACTGCCAGCGGCATGCGACCCGAGCTTGGCCGCGAGCGGGCAGCACATTTCTACAGTGGCTGGCCACAACGCCTGCAGGATTCCATCGCGCTGCTGCTGGCCGTTCATCGCTGCCTGGACACACCACACGTTTACTTCGATTTCGTCGACCAGATTCGGAAGACGAACGACCTGCCAGCCCTTATCAAGAGAATTCACGCCCGCATCGAGCAGCAGAAGAAACTCGGCGAGATCTGGAAGGGAGCCATTCTCGCCGAACAGAAACGCTTCCAAGGTGAAGCCCTACTGCAGAGGGTGCGTAATTTGAGGCAGCGCATCTCACGACTCGATGTCTTGAGATCGAGCAAAGCCGTGTACGAAGCGAACCTGAAGTTTTACGTCACCGAAGCGACCAAGATTCTGAATACTGCCAGAGGCATGGCCGACGTTTTTGGTGGTTCCTCCACCGCGCTGGCTTTACTCGAAAGCGCTCTCGGCAAATCCAGCCCGGCCGAAATGCAGAAATCCCTCACGAACATCGAGCTGCTGCTCAGCAAGCACGCTCCGCCACTGACTCAGGTACTGGAGAATGTGCTCGAACAAATGCGGCAGATTCGACCTGATCCATCAATTGCCGAGGAGCATCAGGGCCACAATGTCTCACACCGTTTGCAGGTGGGGGCAGTGGAAAGCCTGAGATTCAGAAGCTCAGAATCGCAGACACGTCCTTTCAGCGATTATGAACTGGCTCGGCTCTCTTCACAGAAGCGCGTTACCGAAAATGCGCGCTGGTATTGGTTACCTTCCCGCCCGGCCGAGGTCTGGCTGACCGCGCAGCATCTCCTGGAACGCGTACAGGCATTTCACCGCAATCAGCAGATGCATCGCTTCGTGCTGAATCCAGAAGCGGCCGAAGACGTGACGGCCGAGATCCGTGAGGAGGCGCTCATCCTGAAAGGAATTCTTTCGCGCGCTTCTGCCCTGACCGAAACCGTGAGGGCACAGCTCAGCTCTGCCCTCGACCGATTGGTTCAACGCCCGGCAATCAACACTGATACCTTGGCATCGGCAGTTTCCGCTCTGCAGCCGGAAGGGATGAAGGACCTGCAGTCAATGCAGCCCAAACTGATCGACAGCATGACAACCTTCAAGAATGGGCTGCAGCATGTGGCGAAGATTTACGAGCAGATGGCCGCTGGAATCGAAAAGGAAATGGTTACCGGTGAGGGCCGCGTCCGGTGGGGATGGTGGCAGAACGTGGCCCTTTACCAGGAGGCGAGACTGCGGGCCATCGAGACCGGCTTCCGCAATGCTCACTTCTTCCGAATGGCCAATGCGTTTGTTTCACAGTCTGCCACTCCATCCTGGTCAGAGTGGGAGCCATGGAATCGTCTGCAGTTGCTTCTGCTGATTGATGGAGAAGGCGGTTTCGACAAAGTGACCGTTCGTTTCAATGCCTCGACGCCCGAGGCCCGCAGTATCATTCCCGGGTACGCAAGAAGCTTTGCCCTGCGGCTTCGTGAACACGCAGCAGTGATGGAACGCACCATCAAGGGACAGCCCCAGAACTTTGATTTTCGAAAGTTCATGGCCGACACCAAGACCCTCGGATACCTCACACTTCTGAAGAAGGAATTCGCCGAAGTTGCCAAAGCGTTCAGCCGCAAAGACCCGGGCCAGCAGGACCGCCTTGGACAGACGCGGTTCGGCAAGATCGTGGTGAGAGAAAGAGACGTAAGAACGATCTCTGTGGTTAATCATCAACTGAAGGGCCAGGCCGCTCAGACCGAAATTCCCAAAATCCTCGCGGCTGCCCATAAACGAATCCAAGCCGTTTCCGAAGCCGATGAGTTGCTCCACGACATCACGACTCTGAGCAAACAACTGAACAAGATGTCACAGAAGGAGCTTGCGCAACGGGTCACCGAACTCAAAAGCAGATTGCAGGACCGCCTCGACACGCTTTACGGCCAGGTCCTGCTGCCGCCGGTCAACATGCAGCGTCACAACAACGTTCGCGACTTCTCACAGACCGCCCGGACCTACTGGCCTATCCGCGCCATCATTAACAGTTTTGACCGCCGCTGGAACATCCGACTGCGAGACGCGGAAGTCGATCTCATGCGACACATCATCCATTTCGGCGAGCCAGGAAGCCAGCACGTGGACCTCGGACTCAACTACAGCCGGCTCGTGTCGCAGCGTGCACGGCAGGTCGGCCGTGAGCGTCGCCGTAATCGCGGCATCTCATACCTGGAACAGAATGACGGCCCGCGTCTGAAACTCCCGCGCCACATTGCGCTCGAACTCATGCGCGCCCGTAACAAGCGGCCACCTGCGCAGTTTAAGGAGAAGAGCGAGCAGTACTACAAGAAGCTGTTGAAGGACATGGGACGGTAGGTGTCGGCGCAGGGGAGCGGGGTTGGAGGCTCCCTCAATCCACGATCTGCAGCTTTATCTCATCCGAGTTGCCTTTGAGCTCCGGCGCGTACATGGCACTTATCTTCGCCGGCAGCGCGGAGAACTTGCCCGGGATTTCTGCGCGTAATCGGTAGGAGAGATTGTGCTTGCCGCGGGCGAGCTGGCGCACGAAAAATGTGACGCGCTCGTCGCGGAGCTCGCGGTATGCGCCGAGGCTGTTCCAGACGTAGCCGCTTCTCAAATCCACTGCTTCGAATCCGGCGGCTTTCATGTCCTCTATCATCAGGTACTCGTACTCGTTCTTGCTCTCGATTTCGAGCTCGACTTCTACGAGGTCACCGCTTTTGAGGGTGGCGAGATCGGCGAGCTCGTGTCGTTTGTATTTCTCGACTCGCTGGTCGAGGGCCTGTCCGCGGGAGCCGGCGACCTTGGTGGTTTTGTCTTCGCGTTCGAGCTTGAAGATCTTTCGCCGGACCTTGACTTCGAGACCAGTGCGCTTGATGTAGTTTTCAAGGGTGAAGTTAGTGAGGTAGGTGTTGAAGTAGACCGGCCCCGTTCCCTTGCGGCGTACCTCGAGGGTGTGCTTGCCGGCGGGGAGTGCGTCGCCGGCGAGGACGAGTCTGTTGTCGAAGCTGAACATGTTCTCGCCCGTGACTTTCTCTTCCTTCAGCTTCTTGCCGTTGACGACCAGTTCGACGGTCATGTCCGGCTTGCTCTCGCCACTGGCACGGAGGTAATCGGCCATGGCTTCGATGCAGAGCGAGGTGTCGCGCGTGGAGTTCCAGTAGGTCGCGTGTTTGCGGTTGTTGAGGAGATACTTGACGAGACCTGAAGCTCTGGTGCCCTTCGGTTCTGTGGCGGAGAGGAGCTTGAGATACCATGCCTGTGCTTCGTATTCGCTGCCGTACCAGTACCACCAGTATCCGCCGTTGCCGAGGTTGAGCCAGGCGGTCTGGTTCTCTTTGTCTTCGACGAGGAGCTGGTCGATGTTGCGCTTGATCATGTCCCGCTGTTCCTTGCGGCCCTGCCGGTGGAATGCAAGGCCGACCATGGCCTGGCTGTATGTCGAAAGCTGCAGGCGGTCGCGGTAGAGGAACTCGGCCATCTTCTTGTTCTCGCGCCCGCCTTCGGAGAGCACTGAATAAACCAGAGCGTCGAGATCATCCGCTCTAGATTTCTTGTTACGCGTGTCCACCTTGTTGAGGTGATTAAGGATGCGTGTGACCTGACCAGTCTGGTAACGGGCGAGCCAGTCAACGCCGCGGTGGATGATGCCTGCATCGAGCTTCACATCGTTATCGCGAGCGATGAGGAATCCATGGACCACGGTCGCGGTGGTGTGAGGATACGAGTACTGGCGATGGCTCGAGAACCAGCCCCAACCGCCGTCACGATTCTGCATGTTCGTCAGGCGTTTGACGCCGTCCGTGACCATCTTCTCCACCTCCGCTTCATCGAAGACCGGATTGCGCTTGTAGCGCTTCCACTGTTTGGCGCGCTCTTTATCATCACCGAGCTCCTGCGCATTCAGGTTGGTTCGCTTGTTCCTGATCGAAGCGAGGTCAAGTCCCATTTCCATCAGTACCTTTTGAGTAATGACGGTCGGCAGGAATCGGTTGAGCGTCTGTTCAGTGCAGCCGTACGGGTACTCGACGAGGTAGGGCAGTGCATCGACCATGGACGCGGCGAGCGACGGTGAATAGCGGAGCTCAAGATGTGTCTGATCGGGTCGGCGTTCTTTCGGCACTTCGATGGTAAGGGTGGCGACTTCCTCTTCCGGGCGTACGACCGCGGAGTAGGCGACCGTTTTCAGCATGCCGTGAACCAGGACCGGGAAGCGTTGCTCCATCGCATCGGAGTCATCCTGTCCCAGGGCCTTCATGACGACGACGGCCTCGCCTTCGCTGACGGCCTTGACGCGCCAATCGACGCGCTGCTCACCTTTGGGTTTAAGGGTGATGGTCTGCGTTGCCTTGCCGAGGGCCTTGAGCGCACCGCCTTTCAGTTCGAGGATGGCATCAATTTCCTGTTCGCTGTCGAGGTAGTTGTGGATGTTCGCAGAAAGGACGACCTCGTCTCTCTCTACAAAGAATCGCGGTGCCTGCAGGCGGAGGAGGACATCTTTGCGGGTCACGATCTCTGCGCTTGCTTCACCGACTCGTGTGCCGTGTCCCATACCCCACGCCCTGACTTTCCAGCCGGTCAGGTTTTCAGGCATCTTGAATGAGACCTCCGCGAGGCCATCGCTGTCCGTCACAATGTCCGCTGCCCAGAAAGCCGTGTCAGCGAAATTCTTCCTGACCACGGGCTGCAGCTTGGTGGGTTGTCCGCCCCCACCGCCTCCGCCGAGAGCTTTCGATTGGTCTTTTGCATCTGCTCCTAATGCGTTGCCCGCTTCTGCACCTTCCTGAGGGGCTGATTCCTCAGCTTCATCCATGTCCATTTTGGCTTCAGCAAATGCCTTATGCCCCTTCGTCCGCACTGCTCTCCCGTTGAATGAACTGAGCTCATCACCTGCTGCCACCCCATTTGCATCATCCGGCGTTGTCAGATGCCCAAACGCACCGATGTTGCTCATACCGAGCATGCCGGAAGGAACAAGGTTGCGAAGATGCCGCTTCAGGGTGTCCTGCTCATTGGGATTGTGATGGCGTCGCCACTTCCAGAAATGCGAACGGATCTCCGCCACATTCGATCCGCCAGAGATGTACTCCACGGCCCGATCGTAAACGGCCAGCACGGCGGAACCGGTATATGGCTGACCATGCTCATCTGTAATCTTGACTTTTACCTTCGCGTCTTCCCCAGGTTTGTACGCGGTTTTCGAAGGCTGGACGTCGAGATTGAGAATGCGCTTTGCCGGCGGGACGATGACTTCACGGACAGCGCGGTGAATCTTGCCATTAGCAACGGTGATGGCCTCGACGAAAAAGTTAGGCATGTCCTTCTGGGCAATCGTGAGCTCGCGCATTTCGAATTTGCCCTTGAGCGAAATGATCTCAGGGCGCAGATAGACGCCGTTGGAGGGCCGCACGAAGAGCGCTACCGTGCCACCCTCGCGGTTGGTATTGACGAGCATGTTGACCTTGTTCCCGGGGTTGTATTCACGCCGGTCAGTAAGAAGCTCCAAATGATGGAAGCGATAGCCGCGGCCGTTGAAATCGCCGCCGCGTACCACGAACAGGTAACCCCCTTCAATGGTGTGCTGCTTCGCATCGGTGACCCTGTAGGAAATGCGATACTGGCCGGGTTTGGCAGCGATGAATTTCTGATTCGCACGTCCGTCCGCGCCCGGGTCGAGATCCCAGCGTTCAATGACGGTCTCTTTGGGCTTCTCATTTTCATAGGTAACGCTCAGCAGTTTGAGCTCGCCTTTGCCTTTGACCGGCTTCCCGTCAGGCGTCTGCGCGTTGAGCGAAGCTTCGACAGTATCACCGGCCTTGTAGTGGCCGCGATCGAGCCAGGCGTAGACCTTGAACGCCTCACGAGTCACGAGCACGCTGCCGCTGCCGACGATTGTGCGGCGCGATTTGTCCGTCACTTCCGCGGTGATGCTGTAACGATGATCCGTGTCTCCATGCAGCTCGGCTGCGATCGCGGTATCGATTTCGATTTCGACTTTTCCCTCTTCATTGATTTCAACAGTCGTTTCTGCGACGAGCTCGGGAGGCGCGCTTCGGCCGCGCCACCACCAGGGCGTCGGCGGTTCGCAGCCCCAGCGATGAAAGCCGGGGTACCAATTATAATCTTCCGCGAACCACCAGTAGCCGCGGCCATAGAACCAGTCCCAATCGCCGCGGGGATACCAGGTGTCGCTGTGGGTGTTGCGCAGGATTTTGTATTTCACCCTGGCATTAGTAACGGGCGCCCCGAACAGATACTTCGCCTCGATTGTCGCGGTGACCTTTTCGCCGAGACGGACGGGCACGGACGGGGCTTCGACCTTGACCTCAAATTCCGGCTTCTTGTATTCCTCGATCCTGAAGTGCATGTTGACCGGCAGATGGCCTTTCTTCTGATCGGGGTGGCGGAGCTGGAAGTAATAGGCCCCAAGTGAGGCGTCTTTGGGTATATCCCACTTGCTGTGGATGCCTCCGTATTCATCGGTCGTGTAGGTTTTCTCGTGGACAGTTTTCCCTTTCGGGCTCTGGATCTTCAGGACGTAGGCACGATTGGCGAAAAGCGATTTATCATCAAGGTCGTAGCGTGACTGGCGCACCCAGAATTTGAATCGGACAGGCTGTTCCGGTCTATAAACGGGCCGGTCAGTGATGCCGAAGACCTTCATCTGGTTGTAGTGCGGGTCATGCAGGCGGGATTGCCAGGTGTGGAAGTAGCCCAGGTGCGCGAAGCGGCTTTCGCCATCGTCCGCGGTGACCATCCACTGCATGTTTTGAGGCAGACTGCCGTGCTTGAGGATGAGCTGGCCGCTGCTGTTGGTGACGGCGGAAAACTCTTTAGTCTCGGTATGCAACGTGCGATTGCGCCACTGTCGACGGTAGCCGAAGAAATTCAGTTTGACTCCGGGGATCGGTTGGCCGGTGATCGCGTCGGCCACGTAATACCACCACTCGCCGTCGAGCGGTTTTTTGACGATGAGCGTGTCATCGAGCCACATCATGATCTGGCTGGTGTTGCCCCCCTTCATGGTACCCTTGAGAAGGTAGGCGCCTGCGTCTTTGAGCGGGGTGGTGATCTCGATGCGGCGGTCGTGATGGCGCGGTGCGGGCTTGAGGGTCTCTTTCCATTCGGCGACCTTGGCGCCGAGATACCTGGTCTGATTATCGTGGACGAGACGCCTACCGATGTCGCGAATCTGGCTCTTCCCCCAGTCATGGCGTTTCGGATTGGATTTTAGGTAAGCGCGAACATCGGCAAGAAGTTCCTTAATCTTGACGGTATGCGCGGTGAAGGTGGCCTCTGTTCCGTTGCGGAAACGGTATTCAATCTTTGCCGGCTGCCGGGCCGGCTGGCTTTGGGTGGGCTCGAAGCGTCCCAGGTTGCCTACGATCTGCTGGCGTCGTTTGCGTTTCCAGCCTTTGTGGCCGGGGCCGAAATGCTCAATGTTTTCGGCCCATATCTCTGCTGCCTTCGGGTACTGGCGCCGGTTTTCGAAGACCCGGGCCAGGCGGTCCATGGCCTGTTCGGGCGGGTGATTCTGAGAAGGCGGAGGCGAAAGAAACTGCTGTGCCACGCCCGGGCCCGACCAACTGAGGTTGATACCTTCGTCACCGTTTTTTTCGAAGAATTCTATCCTTATTGGATACGTGCCTTTCTGCAGATTCACTGAAACGCTTTTGCCGGAATCGATGCCGTGGAGGCCATCGTTGTTGATCTTGAGGGCCTTGCCGATGGCAAGAGTCGCGCCGTCATCGGAATAAAGGTTGAATCGATATCGGCCGGTTCCTGGCACGTTGAGCTTGCCTTCAAAGACGAGCCCGAAAAGGTCCGCACGGCGGCTGACACCAACATCAATGATGTTATCAGTCACCTTGCCTTCACCAACGGGAGTGAGTTTGCCGAAATCTGGAAGCTGGTCCCAGTTGCCTTCGTAATACTTATAGGTGAGGTCGCTGATGGGCGACCTGGTCTTGGGCGGACGCTTACTTCCGAGCTCCTGGTAGATCTTGATGAAGTTGTATTCGTCCGGCAGTTCAAAACGCTGCACGCCGGTGGCGAGCTTGGCGATCGTCTCATTCTCCTTGAGCGACTCAACGGAGAAGCGGCGTCCCTCTCCCTCGTTGACCTGCCCGAACATGCCGGCATAGCTGGACGCGGTCTGCACGCCGAACTGGTTGCGCATGAAGTCTGCAAACGCGAGCTGTAAACGTTCTCGGCGCTGCGGATCAAACTTGAAAGCCGCGTGCTGCATTGCACGCCACCGTTCGCCGTCGGTTTTGGCTTCATCGAAAGAAGGAGGCACTTTGTGCAACACAGGCTTGCCATCTGCATCAACAGATGCGCCCTGGCCGTAGCCGTGGTAGGCCGGTGTGGTGTCGATGAAATCGGGCGGTGTCTCGAGGTCGGTCAGATATTGCAGTCGCCACGCGCCGTGCATGCCGCGGTAGCCGAGGAGCATCTGCGAAAATCTTTCGGCGAAAGCGGCGAGTTCGTGACGATCCCTCTTAAGCTGAGCACTCGGCAGATCTTGATTGATGAAGTCCAAGGCCTTCTTCATCAACTGCAGGGCGCGCTGGCGATCCTGTTCCTGCACGTGAGCGTAACGTCCGCCGCCTCTCCGCCAGCCGCGTTCAAACTTGCCGGACAGGATGTAGCCGTAGTGCATCTGGCTGAAATACTGATTGGCTGCAGCCTGGAGGAGTCGCCAGTTCTCAGGGTGGGTCTCGACGGTCTTTTCGAGGAATTCGTCACGGTTCTTAAACTGATTGATCCTACTCATACATTGCACAGCTTCGTTGAGCGCGCCGGGCAATCCTGCCTGTACGGATTTCGGATCGAGAAGAAGCTCTCTGTACGCGGCCAGGGCTTCTTTGTAGTTGCCCTGCCGATACAGCTTGACGGCCTTCGAAGCTATGTCAGCTTCGGGAAACGCCGTCGAGAGAAAGAGAGTGAGAAAGAGGAAGAGGAGTTTGGGAGTGTGGGAGTGGGAGAGGTGAGGCATGGGAGGCTGATTGGAGTGTTGGAGTGTTGCAGCTTCGGAGTTTGGCGCGAAGTTGGCGCACGAGGCGCTTGGTGATGGAAAACTGTAGCTGCCGGCAGTGATACTCGATACTGGATACTTGATGCTCGATGGAGCGCCGCCGCTGCAGCAATGACGGCCGTTGCTTAGCGCACTCCAAAGGAGCGCAGTGCAACTCTGATCGGTTAGCGAAGAATTCCCAAACTCAGAATGCTGCTCTGAATTACTAATTACGTTTTACGTATTACGTATTGCGATCCCTACCGATAGGTTCGCAGATGCTCGATGAGATCCTTCAGGATGGTATCCGAGCCCGCGGGCTGGTTGGTCAGGCGCAAATAGAACACTCCCGTTGCTACCTGAACTGTGACGACATCCGGCCCGGTGGTGGCGGCGTTCCCGTGTAGCGTCCCATCAGCCTTGCCGGCCGTCTCTTTTTTGCCACTCGGCTCTCCTTTGTCCGCGTCAACTAAGGACCGACGTTTGGCGATGGTTTCGTTTGGTATGAAGGAAACCGACACAACAAACATAGGCCCTGTTGCCACCTTCTTCTTCATTTCTGTTTCTTCCTTTGCCTTGGCGGCGGGCGCCAAGACATTGGAGGCCGTCGGCGAGAGAAGAAAAGAGAGAGTCAATCTGCCATCCCTGGTAGTCCTGCGAGCATTCGGAAATCGCTTCTGAATGAAGGAAGGAAAGTGAGTCTGAGCCACGGTTTCTTCACGGTGGGCTGAGGCCGTCGTTTTTGGCGCGCCCGGTTTCGTGGCAACTTTAGTACGAATCATGGAATTCGTCCGAGCCCTTTCCTTCAGCATCTCTTGTGTTCTGGCTGCATAAGACTTTCCCTTCGATTTCTTCTCGACCACGGTACTCTCTTCAACCACTATGCTCTCTTCTTCTGGTTTTTCGAGTTCCTGATCTCCCTCGAGTTCTTTCTCGGCCTCTGGCTTCGCCAGTCTGGCAGTTCTTTTCATGCCTCTTGCCCTGACCATCTTTTCACGTAATTCCTGGGCTTGCTGAAAGACGGCATCATCGGCGGGTGCAATTTCCGGTTGCGGCTCGATCGGAGCAGGCGCCGGCCGCACTGATTTGATGACATTGATTTCAGCGGACGCGGTGACGGAAATCTGGTCCTTGGCATCCTTGATGGAATCGGCGGTGAGGGGCTTAGCTGCTTTCTTTGGCAGATCTGCCTTTAACAGGTCTAACGCGTTAACATCAGTTTCAGCTTTGTCCGGACGCGGAGGCTCTCCGCCGGCAACTTTATCGGCCAGTTTGTCTGCTTCGGCTACGAAACGACCAGATAGAGCTTTACTCCGGTCCACCCCGATAGCCGGTGGTCCTCCTGGCGATACCGCTTGCCCTTCTCTGGTGAACTCAACCGGAGCGAGAGCCCCCTCTGCAGGGCCTGCTGCGTCTTCAGATTCTTCAATGGCAGACTCGTCCGCCAGTTCGCCCTCGGCCTGTCCGTTGAGGCCAGTAGTGGCGGGCCCGATATTCGTTTTCGATTCTTCAGGCGCGGCCATCTCGGCCTTCTTCATGGCCACTGACTGCGGAGTCTTTTCTGGAGCTTTCGGAGCCATGAACGGCCGAACGATCAGCACCAGGAGGGCCGCGGCTGCGAGTGGGATCAAGAATCTCACGATGCCTGAAGAAGGCGCAGGCTCAGAGGCTTGCGATGCCTCGACCGCCCGCGGGCCAGGGGAGGCCGCGGTGATACGAGCCATCACGGAATCCGCGAGATCCGCGGGCGCGGTGGCTTCGCTTTCAAGTGCGCTCTCCGGCAGACCGGCCTGGACGAGCAAGGCCACTGTGCTGCATTGAGCGCAGGAACGGATGTGGGTTTCTTCGTCCGCGGACAAGTCCGGCAGTGCGCCGGTCTCGATGGCGGTTTCGACTTTACATTGGACGGATTGACAGTCCATCACAGATTAACTCTCCGTTAGAGTGGAGCTCTTCAAGCATGGGGCGCAGTGACTCCCTGGCCCTGAAGAGCCGAACTTTGGTTGTATTCTCCTTAAGCCCGAGTGTTTCAGATATCTGGGCTACAGTGAGACCTTCGAAATACCTGAGGAGCAGGATTTCCCTGGCGTCTTCGCTGATGTTTTCCAGGGTGTCGACGACGATTTGCTTGATCGTTTTCAGCTGCATCTCCTGCTCGACGGTGGAAATTCGCGGCTGGCTGCTTGATACGCCTACATCAAACCCGTGCTCCCTCAGGGTGTCGAGAGATTTGGGATTACCGTTTCGAGCACGAAGCCAATCCATGCACAGGTTCAGGCTTATCTGGCGCAGCCAGCCGTAAAAAAAGGCCGGGTCTTTCAAGCTCTGCAGTTTCTTGAAGGCCCGGAAAAATGCTTCTTGCGAAATATCAGTAGCGGTCTCGATGTTGCCGGTATAGTGCATGGCAATCCGGAACACGGAGTCCTGGTGGCGTTCCATGAGATCTCGGAACAAATCGGTCTCGCCCGTGAGGACAAGACCTACTAACTCGGCATCGGTTCGAGCCATAGTTCTCCCAAATCTATCCGGCCGATGCGGCGGTCAACCCGACGCCTCCGACCAGCTATATCGAACACCCTGATGTGTTTAAGACGAGGGCGGGTGGAGAAAGTTACACGGTTATTCTAGCGAATGGATGGAAGAATGGTGTGGAGGAGGTGAATGGTGAATGGTGAATGGTGTGGAGGAGGTGAATGGTGATTGGTGAATCGTGAATGGTGAATGGAGGGGAGGAGGTGAATGGTGAATCGTGAATGGAGTGGAGGACGTGAATGGTGAATGGAGTGGGGTAATGGAGCCTTTCTGGCGCTGTCTCGGCAATTCCGATTAAGAGCTCAGGTCCAGACATCGGGCTCGCAGCATTGGAGTGATGGGTGGCGAGGGCTATGAATAAGACTGGGCAGCGACCGCTGGCTACGGGCGCTTTTCCGTCGCGGATACCTTTGTAGTCGCCGCCGCCGAGATGGCAGACATATGCGCGCTGAGACTCTTGAACGTGACCGCTTCCGTCAGGCGCAAGGTGAAACGCGCGGGGAACGCGTTCATGTAGGATTTGAGGCCATCGCGGCCGAATCCGAAGACGGTCATTTGGCGTTTCATGGGCCAGAAAGAATCAATGGCGGTGTCATCCTGATGGTTAGCGAGGAAAAGGCCACGGCCGAGGTTCTTGTCCACGAAACAGACCCACTCTGCGCCGGGCAGGTCGCCCTTCCAGGCTTGATAGATGGAGGTGGCCTCGCCGCTTGATCGAATGCAGAGATCTTCTTCGCCGAGTTTACCGCCGGGCGTGCCCTCGTAGAGCAGCCAGTAAGGATGGTTTCCTTTGAGCACCGTGAGTTCGGCGAACGTGGGATAAATATTCCACGAACAGGCCCACTTGCCGTCTCTTGACTCAGAGTGGATGGAAACACGGAGCGGGCCGCGGCTCAGAATCTTCGTCTTGCAGTCTTTGCCGCCGGGATGAAAGAGGCCCTCCGGATAGGGCAGATTGGGAATCCCTCTATAACTGCCAGCCGAACCGCCTGTCGGCCGATAACTGATCCAGTCGCGGCCGTCTTTGTCAATGATGCTGCTGAAGCTGCCGCCCTTCAAGCTGTAGTAATAGGTGGCGACTCCAGTGGCGATCTTGATGACATCTTCATTCTGGTGCTGCAATCCCTCGGTCACTGACACAAGTGTAGACGCCGCGGGCAGGTGAAGCCCTGCGTCGATATTGTCGAAGTAAAGGTGGAAGTCTCTGCTCTTCACCGAACCAGTCCGTTGAAGCCAAAGGACCAGATCGTCTGTGCCTTTTTCACCGATGTTCAGTTGATAGGAAATCCTTCGAGTCGCACGGTTGCTCGTGACCTCGACGATCCGCACGGAATTCGGATCGAATGCGCCTTCGCCGCCCCCCTGTTTGAAGAGCCCTTCAACGTCCACCTTCGCGGCGAATACCTCCAGCCCGGAAATGTTTTCGACTCGCATCAGTGCGCGGTAGCGGCAATCCGGAATGAGCCACCCGGTGCGCTTATTTTGAATCTGCGCGACTTCGATCACTGTCTTTATTTCGACCTCTTTCTTTGCGGGCTGCGGCGGCTCATCAACGATTCTCTCGGGTTCGGGCTCAACAGGTTGGGCTTCGGGTTTCGCCAGACCAGATGCCTTTTTCAATTCGTCGGGCAATTCCAGATCCTGGGACAGAAGGAATCTTGCGAATGCCTCTCTTGCGGCAACAAACCTGCTGTTAATGGCGACGTGATGAATCTCGCCCTTCCATGCGCGGTCGTCCTTCCATTCGTTTCCGAGGACGACCTGGTGTTCATCCCAGTTGCTGAAATCGCCATCGAATTGCCTGACGCCCTGGGCCTTGCCGTTGATGTAGCAATCAAGCTGGCCGGGCCGATAGCTGACGATCAGATGTGTCGGCTTGCCTTTCTGAATGGGCCCGAGGGTGACCTCCGGATTCATGCCGTTCTCGCCGGTGCGAGTGGTGCGTAGCCGGAGAATCAGATCATCGTTTGTCTGGCAGACCGAAAAATTGCGCTTGTACGCATCGAACGAAAACGAGACGATTCGGGCGGGGCCCTTTTGGGAAAGGTCGTCAGTTCGAAGAACTACTTCAACGGTGAGCTCGTTTGTCTTGCGGCATGCGTCGAGGAGTGTGCGGTTAAGGCCTTTCACCAGCGTGCGGCCTCCGCTGAGCATGAGGGCGTGGTCTCCCAGCTTGGCGCCGCCCTGCAAAGAGAGCCGCTGCGCATTTTTCGAATCATCAACATCGGCCCATGAGAAGACGAGCTCCTTGTCCGAGCCAGGCCAGGCGTCGGACAACTCGACGTGTTCGATGGGAGGCCGTTCCGGATCGCTCGCCAAAGGCTTGGGGGGGGGCGAGACTTTCTTATGGGTCCTGGTGACCAGCTCAGGGGCCGAGCTGACGTACTTTGCATTCACTCCAACGCAGACCATGTTGCCGGCTTCGTCGCGGCAGTATATTCGGCCGTTCGACAGAACCGGCATGGTCCAACATTTCCGATCGAGCAATTGAACGCTCTGGATTTCTTTGTAACCGGCGGAGCTGACGCTGGCGATGATGAGCTTGCCGTACTCGCTCAGAATGATGAACTTCCCGTCGGCAACCATGAGCGCGCCTTTGCCCATTCCCCCCTGCTTCCAGATTTCTCTACCGGTATCGAATTCGATGCATTTCAGAAACTGTGTTCGGGCACGGCTGGTGTAGCCGCCGTGAAAACCGTAAAGGTAATCGCCGACGCGCACACACGCGTTGTAATGATTGACGATCACTTTGCTGCGCCAGACAGTCTTTACGCTGCGATCGTTGAACTCATAAACCGCGCAGCCGGGGCCGTAGCCCGATGAGATAAAGACACGATTGCCTTTGAAAATAGGTGTCCCCACCGAGACCTGGTATTCAGGATCCCAAGGGGTCCGCCAGAGAATCTCACCGTTATCCGGATTCATCCCGAGCAGTGCAGTGCCGGCGAACATGGCCATGCGACGCGCGCCGTTCTCATGATAGAGAATGGGTGACGAGTAACCGAGTTTTTCTTTGCCGGAACGCCAAATCTCCTTGCCGCTCGTTTTGTTCAGCGCGATGACGGACGCGCTGCGGCCACCGACTTCCAGGATCAGTTTTTCATCCACGATAAGCGGGTGGCAGGACATGCCGTGACGATGGCTCTTGAGGCCGTATTCACGGTGCAGGTCTTTGCTCCACTTCACGCTTCCGTCTTCCGCGCTGAGGCAGTAGAGGTTGCCTTCACGACTCAATGTGTAAACGCGATCACCATCGGGAATGGGCGCCATTCGCGTCCCTTCAAAATGTCCGCGCCGGCACGGATAAGAGTGCTTCCAGATCTCTTCTCCGGTTTCCGGATTCAGGCAATAGACAAAATCTGTTTCCCGGCGATTGATGCGGTGGTTGCCCATTGTGAACAGCTTGTCGCCCACGATGGTTGCGGCCGAGTAGCCGTTGCCAAGATCCTTGCGCCAGAGGATCGGTGGACCCTGCGCCGGCCACGGCGCGATCCAGCCGGTCTCGGTCGAGATGTCGTCACGATTGGGCCCACGCCAATCAGGCCAATCACCGGCAGAGCAAAACGAAAAACAGACCAGACTTGAGAGGGACAGACGTAGAAACATGATGTCCTCGATAACCGTTGTCGGCTGTGTATCAACCAATTGAGCATCTTCCCTGTGGGGCGACCCCACTGCACGGAGCTTATCTTCCCGGCTCAGGATGCCCGGTCACGGATTGTAAAGAAATGTCTGGACTATGATACGACTGGCTCGCCAAGTACCGACCCCGACCACTCTTCAGGGTTGCAGACCGGGTGGCCTTTGCCGACCAGGGGTTCTCCATCTTCGACCTCAAAATTGGAATTCCGGTTGTGAGTCGTCCCCTCCGTTAAGCTCAAGCTCGATCATTCGATCCAGGCCGGCGCGAAGCTCTTCGACATCTTCAGGCTCTATGACTTTGCCGTAGGCGAGATAACCGTTTTCGTCGAAATATTGGATCTGTTCGGTCGTGACCATTTCTTATATTCAGTGGTGCATGTGGTAATAACGAAATCGCCGGTTTTTCACCGGCAGCGATCTAAGGCCGCTCACTCCAGTTCCAATCACCTCGGTTCTACAAATATTTCCACGCATCGCTCTTCCGCTTCTGCCAGCAGGGCCAGCAACTGTTCTTCATCCAATTCCGTGAGGTTACGACCGGCCCGGGAGTGGTCATAAATGCTCGATAGGCTCTCCATCAGTTCTTCACGTTTTGCAGGTGACTTGCGCATCTCTTCAACGAGCTTGAGCAGGTCGCCGAGAAAATCTTCGCTCTGGCGCCGAGCCGCGACATCCACATCAGGGCTCGTCTGCACTTCCAGCCGCTCCAGCCAGACGAACGGCTCCCTGTTCGTTCCGGTATCCCGAAAATTCAGAGCCAGATCCTCTTGCGCGTTGGGCCTGGAAAGCGACCGATGAAGGGGCCCATAGCCTTCGAGACGGATGCGGGCAACGACGGGCCGTCCCTCCGCGGCTGCGATAAGCGACTCCTGCAGTTGTTCCAGTTTTTCGAGCAACTCTTCCGTGGTATCGAGGCCGGTGATACTTACAGATTCGGTGAGCCACCGGACCGCATCCACCTGAACAGATTCAGGTTCTTCCGGCAGATGGCCCTCTTCATCCACTCGCACGTGCAGAACGCTCCGGGGGCCTTTCTCCTGCATATGCCGGCCCTGGGTGTTGCCCGAATGTGCGATGAATGGCCTCTCCCGGGAATGAACCTGCAGCTCGTGAATGTGTCCGAGTGCCCAGTAATCCAGATTGGCTTTTGCGAGTTGGCTGGCGGCGCGGGGCGCATATTCGTCATGCCACGGGTTCGCACCCATGTGGCAGTGAAAAAGACCGATCTGATATTTCTCGTCGCCCTCCCGTTGAAACCCCAATCCAAATCTTTTCCCAATCCGGCGCGTGGGATAGCTGATACCGTGAATCCGAGCGATGGCCTCGCCTTCCTTTTCATGAACGACGGAACGGATCACCGGGCCGAACACATGCACGCCGTCCGGCATTCGAATGGTATCCAGCCAGCCATCGAGTGGGTCGTGGTTGCCATGAATCACGTAACTGCGAATGCCGGCATCGCTGAGCCGTTTCAATCCGTCCCGGAATCGGATCTGTGCGCGCAGGCTTCGTTGTGACGAGTCGTACACATCCCCCGCCACCAGCAGGAAATCGACACTCCTCTGAAAGCACAGGTCGATGACGTTTTCGAACGCCTTGAACGTCGCTTCCTTCAGCTCACCATGAATGCGGCTGTGCTGGTCCGGCAAACGGGAGAGCCCGGCGAAGGGCGTGTCCAGATGAAAATCAGCCGCGTGGATGAAAGAAAAAGGGAGCATGGTCGGATAAGAGAGATGGAGTGGTGGAATGGTGGAGTGATGCGAGTCTTAGAGGATTCGCTTCTCTCCTAATCGTTATCTTAGTCTTTCTCATAATCGAATTCTGAAGTTTCAGCCCTTTATTTCTACAAGGAAGAACTTTCTACGGCAGTCGCTTGGTCTGCTGAATGGCCACCTGAACAGCCCTCCCTCGCAGCCATTGCCCATCCCGGGCTGGCCGCTATAATTCCGCCGTTGAATATGTCTCAGATGAAGGAGATTTGAGCCTGTTAACGTATAGAGTTGGCCCACCCTACAGAGGATCTCTCTTGAAGACACAATTCCTTATCTCTTTGACAGCTATCGCCCTGGTAGCCTCGACAGTTGAGGCGAAGGATTTCTTTACTAAGAAAGTCGGTCCTACCTACCGCACCTATACCGTAGGAGGCAGTAAGAAATCCGGTCTCCAGAAGTGGAAGGCCGGCTCACAGAACAAACTTTTCGGTGGAATAAAGAACTTGATTTCAGCCCCAATGGAAATCCCTGCGGCCATGAACCGTGGCTATAAGTCCAAGGGAGCGGGCGGCGCACTCTTCTCTGGCGTCACTCAGGGCCTTACCAATATGGTCAGGCGTGCCGGCGCTGGAGTTGCCGACGTGGCGACATTTCCGACCAAGTATCCGCATGGCTCTTACCGAACCACTTTGCCGCCCAAAGATCCCATCCAGGTCTTCCGCGGCAGCCGAAAGCGATAGCGGCAACCGATAGATGTTTCGCTATCTCAAAATACAATGCCCGCCAGCCTGACGCTGACGGGCATTTTCATTTTTAAAGGGCGACAGCGTGAAGACTTCGGATGCAGTCATTGTTGGAGGAGGCGTCATCGGATGCAGCATCGCATGGCGTCTGGCACAGGCTGGCTTGAGCGTGAAGGTAATCGAAAGGAACGTCCCCGGCTCAGGCGCGACCTCTGCTGCCGGCGGGATGTTGCTGCCTCAGGAGGAGTCCGATGGCCCGGGCGATTTGCTGAACCTGTTGCTGAAGAGCCATTCGCTTTATCCGGCGTTCAGCGAAGAACTGCAATCCGAATCGGGCATCGACATCGAATTCAAAAGCAAGGGCTCGCTGAAGCTTCTGTTCGATGAAGAAGATGAAGGGCTCGCGATTGAATGCGTTGATTGGCACCGGCGTGAAGACCTGGCGATTGAGCGATTGTCGACCGGCGGCGTTTTAGATTTGGAACCGAATCTCACCCCCGAGTTGATCGGAGCGCTTTACTATCCCACCGAAGCACAGGTCGGAAATCGCAGGCTGCTCACCGCTCTGGTCACCGTAGCCCGGACACTGGGGGTCGAATTCCAGAATGGCGAAGAGATGCTGGGAATCCGTGCGAACGAACAGGGGGTAGAGATCGAGACCAATGGGGATACCTACGCCAGCCAGAACGCGGTGCTATGCGGCGGCGCATGGTCGAAGGAGATAGGAGAAAGGCTCGGCTTCGCGTTGCCTGTATTTCCGTATAAGGGACAGATGATTCAGTTGCAGATTCCCGCGCCGATGTTTGAACGGCCGATCCTGCATCGCGGCCCTTATATCATCAGCAAGCCCGTCGGACGCGTCCTCTGCGGCGGCACCATGGAGAAGGTGGGCTTTGATACACGTGTGACCGGCGAAGCCATCCACTCGATACTCGAGAACGCCCTCCGAATCGCACCTTGCCTCGGCGATGCAGAACTGGTCGACACCTGGTCCGGTTTCAGGCCAGCCACCCCGGACGGACTCCCGATCATCGGACGAATCCCGAACGCGCCAAACGTCATCGCAGCCACGGGCCATTTCCGGAACGGCATTCTTTTGACCCCTGTTACAGCAGATCTCGTGACTGCGCTCGTTACTCGGTGCGAGGAAGCTGGGCTTGCTCCTTTTGCACCCGGTCGTTTTGCGGACGGGTGACCGTGAAGCCGGTCGCAACGAAACAGCAGGCCAACATTCTCACTTTCACACTCCAACACTCCAACACTCCAACACTCCATCACTCCAACACTCCATCACTCCAACACTCCAACACTCCACTCTTCTTCCACCGCCCCATGCAGCCCACCATCGACGGTCTCAAGACTTTCATCTCCACGCACACGCTGGAGACCAAAGTTCTAATTGCGCCGTCATTCACCCAGGGACACTCCATCGCTGAGGCCGCGGCCGAAGGGCAGCCCTGGTTCAATCTTCATGTTCATACGGTGTCATCTCTGGCGAAGGAGATCCTGGAGACATCTCTGGAAGAATGCGTTCCGACGACGCCGGACATAGCTCTGTTCATGGCCGATCAGGTGTTGCACGAACAGCTTGCTGATTGCCGTTACTTCAATCGAATTCTGCCGTCCCTTGGATACAGCCGAACATTCGTTCGTGCCTTCGAGGAGTTCCGGTCGGCCGGCGCTGGGGCTGTAAACGAAGCGGCGTTTATCAATCAGGACAAAGGTGCGGATTTCGCTCGTCTGCTTGATGCCTACCGGTCGCAGCTCAAGAGAGAAAGTTTGGCGGATCGTGCGGATATCCTCCGGCGAGCGACGGAGTGTTTGAAGAGCGGACAAGCGCGTGGATGGCAAGGGGCTCACCTGCTGGTCTGCTCACACACCGAGCTTTCGTACCTCGATCAGCAGTTTCTTGATGTTCTGGGGAGTGAGCGATTACAGGTGCTGCCGCACAGTTTTAATCTGGACGAACTCTCCGAGGACAATCGTTGGGCCTGCAAGATTTACGGCAGAAAACCGGTGGATCGGATCGAGGCATCGGTGAGCATCCATCGCTCCGCGGGTTTCGAGAACGAGGTGGCAAGTTTTTTCGATCTTCTGGTGAAGGAGAATGCCCGGACGGATGAAGTCGAAGTGCTTTACACCGACCCTGAGCGTTATCTGCCTGCGCTGCGCCAGGCCGCGCAGAAGTACGGAATCGAATGCACCTTCGGCCAGGGCATTCCGCTCGGCCAGACCCGTGCCGGGCGTGCAGCCATGGGATTGCTGAGTTGGATTCGCGAAGGGTTTCACGAACCAAGACTGAGGGCGCTGATCGTCTCGAATCTCATTCGTGTCACCGACCGGAAAAAAATGAGCGCGAGCAAATTCGCCCGAGTTTTGCGCCGGTCGCGCATCGGTTGGGGAAGAGAACGTTACCTGCCCACGCTCCAGTCAATGGCCGCCGCCTGCCGCCTCAGGTCCCAGCGTGCCGAAGGCGAGCACGATGGAGAAGTCGAAGAGCCCGAAGCCTACCGCGCAGCCTGCGCCAGGCGGGCCGAGGAGGCGGAGTATGTCTATGAACAGATCTCCAGATTGCTCGAGCTTGTCCCAGAGCTGCCCGACGAAATTGCGTCCCCGAAGCTTGCGGAGCAACTCCTGCCTCTCTTTGAAACGCTGCTCCCGGAGACCCATCCGGAAGAGCGTGAAGGCCGGGCAGCGGTCCTCGAATCTTTGAAGCGCATGTCTGCATTCAAAGGAATTCCCCTGCCTCGCCTCCAGGCGCTCGAGCAGCTCCGCGAGCTTCTCGAAGGACTGAGCATTCAGAGCTCCGGCCCGAAGCCCGGATGTCTCCACATGGCTTCAGTCGCCGGCGGCGGTATGAGCGGAAGACGTTTTCTGTGGATTCTCGGGTTGGATGAAACCAGCTTTCCCCGGGCCGGGCTGCAGGATCCCATTCTGCTCGACGAAGAACGAGCCCGGCTTGCTGATACGATGACTCCCCGCTCACAGTTGCCGAATGAAGACAATGTGCTCTTGAAAGGCATCGTCGCGGGTCACCGCGGCGAGACGGCCGTTTCATACAGTGTCGCCGCTCTGGACGAGAATCAGGTTCTGTCGCCTTCCGCCGCGGTACTTGAATTTTATCGGGGCGCGAACTCCACGAATGCTGATGCCACTTTTTCCGACATGTCGAAAGCATTGCCTGCCGCATCGGATTTTGTGCTGAATGGTGATGTCTCGTCTGCCGCCAATTCTCTGCTCTCTGAACACCAGGCGTGGCTGAAGCTCTCGGATGAATGCGAAGTGAATGCCCATGGTTCGATTCTCCTGGCTTTTCCTCATCTGCGGTCAGGCATCGACGCCAGCCGCGCGCGCTATGGTAGTGAACCTTCCCCTTACGACGGCTGGCTGAGCGGCCCGGGCGCGGATCTTGATTTCACACAGACTCGCCGTCCGCTTTCCGCATCGAGCCTGGACATCCTCGCACAATGCCCCTTCAAGTTCTTTCTTCGATACATCCTCGGCATCAAACCGTCCGACGATCTTGAGTTTGATTCTCTCGAGTGGCTTTCGCCGCTCGAGCGCGGCCGGCTGGTTCACCAGATTCTGCACGATGCCATCGAAATGCTGAGGCCGGAGAATCGTCCCCTCCGTTATCCTGAGGATCTCGCAGCCCTGCACGGGCTCGCAAACACGCTAATCGAGAAACAGCGAGACGAGGTGCCGCCTCCGAATGAAATCGCATGCGATATGGAAAGGGAGGCGATCCTGCAGACCGTCGAAGTATTCCTGAAGGAAGAGTCCGAGCGCAGCTTGAATCCGGCGGCCAGCCAGGCAGAGATCCCCTTCGGGCTCGATGAGGGCCAGGAGAAAAAGTACGCGTCGCCAACGCCGGTGCCTCTGAAGTTGCCGGACGGCACAGCCATTCACATTCACGGCCAGATAGATCGGCTCGACGAGATTGAGGAAGGCATCTTCGAGGTCTGGGATTACAAGACCGGCAGCCCCCGCGTGTATGAGAGCGCGACCGCGTTCCAATCGGGGCGCCGTCTCCAGCACATCATTTACGGGATGGTCGTGGAATCCATGATCGAGAATGCCCGTGTGCGCAACGCGGGTTATTTCTTTCCCGGCGTGAAGGGAAGCGGCGAAAGAGTCAGCCACGCACGAGAGGAATGGCCGGCGCTCGGCGAGATTCTTCAGCGAATGATGAACGTGGTCAGACAGGGCGAGTTCATCCACCGCACCAGAAGCAATGAGTGCAAGTTCTGTGACTACCAGATGGTCTGCGGCAACGTGAACAAGGCCTGCTACAAAGCCAGACAGTTGATGGATGCAGGCACGCCGATTCTCGGCGCACGGAAAGAGCTGGAGAAGATTTGACACGCAATGCGGGCCCAGATTCTCATTTCGGCCTGAAGAATTCCGCCAGCTTTGCTGTATCGAGTGTTCGGGTGATGCGGAAGACGCCGGAGGGGCCATTGGGGTGACCGCTGTAAATGAAGATGTGTTGCACGCCGCGCTTTTCATCGATGATCGCACCGGCCGGGTGGAATCCGTCAGCTTCGCGATAGAAGTTGCCGCCGCGAGCCAGCAGGCGGCACTCGCGCCGCCACTTGCCCGTCGGCCAGTCTTTCGGTGCGATGCTCCACAGCCAGAGCTGCATGCGGTAACGTTCCGACCTTACCAGTTCGAAGCGTTCGGTCATCGGGTTGAACGAGAAATCGGCGGTGTCCACGTTGTTCGGATTCCGGAGGTTGGTGGCAATCACCACGGGCTTTCCGCCCGGCGACCAGCTCATCTGTTTGTGGGAGCGCGCCTTTGTCTGATCACGCGTGACAAACAGAAACCTGTCGCCGTGAAATAAAACCGCCGGCTCGTATTGCGGGAACCCGGTGTCGTGCTCCTCGACCTGCCAGGTGGCACCGTTGTCAAGGGATGACAGCACGACGAGTTGGTCGCTCTTCTTCGGCCCTTCTACCGTTCCGAAAAAGTTGCCGAACACCAGCAACCCGTGCTTCGGATGGTCCAGGATGCGCGGTCCGATGTTGACGAGCTCGTGTGGGAAAGTGTCGTCGCGAAGTGCCTTTGAGAAATGCTTCCAGGTGCGGCCCCGGTCTTCAGAGCGAAACACACCGTGGTTGTTGACCGCCACGACCGCGTCATCACGGGACGTGCCGATGGCGTGCAAATGAATCTTGTATCCCTCGGTGGACTTGTTTCCCTCATCGAACTTGAAACGGTGCGATAGCGGAACGATGCCTCCGCGATTGCGGTCCTCAGGCTGCATACAGTCGCGCAGATCGTAAGGATCGGACCATGTTTCTCCGCCGTCGTCGCTGCGGAGCACCACGCCGTAAGACATCTTTTCGTGGGGTCTGCCCGATCCCTCTTTGCAGTGGCCTGGGATACGCCGGTGCATGACCACGATCGTGTCGCCCGCCATCGTGGCGATGGGCCATCCGAAATGATTGCAGTCCCCCGGCGGATCGACGGGTAGGTTGACCGGAGCGATCTCAAACAGCCCGCGTCGTTTGCCGACGGCCCACTGGGCAAGCTGCTCATCCGATGCCCCGAGTAATTCTCGGGCAAGCAGATCAAGCGATGACTGTCGAATGCCCGGTTTTTCACCAAGTGCTTTCCGAATCGCGGCAGCGACGGCCATGGCTGACACTCGCCGTCCCTCGGTGTTGAAATGGACCCCGTCATTCAGCAGTTGCTCGGCCCTTGGTTCAGTGAGCGCGTATAGATCATTCGTCACGACGCGGTTGGCTTTCATCACCTCGGCTGCGGCTGCGTTGTAAGCCACCACATCTCGGTCCCGGCGATAGCCTTTTGCTTCTGTCTTCTGCCCGACAGGTGTTGTTGCGGCCCAGAGGAGTTGCGCGCCCGTTTTCTTGAGCCGCTCGACGAGTTTGCGTACGTTCCGGCTATATTCCTCCAGCGGCACCTGATGGCTGCCTTCGGGGGGCGGAGCGGCTTTGCCTTCTGCGTTCAAGTGGGTGATGTCATGTATGCCCCAGTTGAAATGGATGACGTCCCATTTGCCATCGCCAAGATACGTCTCGATTTCCGCGAGGGTTTGCCTGGTTGAGCGGCAGTTGTCAGGTGCGCGATAGACATTGGCAACATCGGCCAAACGCTGACGCACACCAACGGTATACGACATGGAGAGCGAGTCACCGATCAGCAGCACGCGGGGCAGGCCTGTGTCCGTTTCCACGAACGCGAATTCAGGGCGACTCTGGTATCTTTTGGGCACGGCCCGAAGCCATGCTTCCTTGCTGCTGTAAGGGGAAGGACCTTGCTCAGCAGTTGTTGAACCGGCTGTGATCATGATGATGGTTAGAAATGCGGGTCTCATGGTTCCTTCTCAGATGATGCTGCGAACCGGGACAGAGCCAGATGGCGAACACCAAATCGAATGACTATCAAAGGAAACCCAGGAAGAAAAAACAACAATGAACCGAACCATCCTCGCGAATCTTCACACATGAGAGGAGACATGAATATCAGATTCCGTAACCGGTTTCCTATTCCGCTGAATCCGGCATTCGCTCTGATTGCGTTGCTTGCGCTCTGTGGCCGGTCGGAGGCAGCTCCCAGGCCCAATATCGTTGTCATCCTCAGTGACGACTACGGCTATGGCAGCGCAACATGCTACGGTGCGAATCCGGCCTTGATTCGCACTCCTAATATGGACCGCCTGGCGAAGGAAGGCCGGCGATTCACGGACGCCAACACGACATCGTCCGTCTGTTCTCCAACACGCTATTCCATGCTGACCGGCCGCTACTGCTGGCGAACTTCTCTAAAACACGAGGTGCTTGGCACGTTGTCGCCCCTGCACATCGAACCGGGAAGAATAAACCTGGCTTCCCTGCTGAAAAAGCACGGGTACAGCACCGCGTCCATCGGCAAGTGGCATCTGGGTTACGGCAGCTCGCGAAGAGTCGATTACACAAAAGATCTGAAGCCCGGCCCCCTGGAGATTGGGTTCGATTATCACTTTGGCGTTCCTGCCAATCATGGCGACATCTCTGGCGTGTACGTTGAAAACCATCGTGTAGCAGGTTTGCGCTCCGACAAATTGGATCGCGCGGCAGCCGCAAAGAATTTCAAGGGCGCCCGTTACCTTGGCCTCGATGCACCGCATCGCGTGGATGAAGAGGTGATGCCCTTTTTGACGGGGAAGGCAGTCAAGTGGATCGAGAAGCAGACCGAGGCCACGCCGTTCTTCCTTTACTTCACACCGGTTGCCATTCACAGCCCTGTAACCCCTTCCAAAAAGACGGAAGGCACGAGCAAGGCCGGCCCTTACGGCGATTGGATTCATGAGCTTGACGAATCGGTCGGCCGCGTGCTTGGCGCGCTCGACCGAAAGGGATTCACCCAGAACACATTGGTGCTTTTCACCAGTGACAATGGAGGGGTCAACAAGCCGAAAAAGCCGGGTGATGCCACGGACGCATTAAAGGCCGGCCTGAAGATCAGTGGTCCGTTTCGCGGAGGCAAACACGACGTCTGGGAAGGCGGATTCCGCGTGCCATACATTGTGCGTTGGCCGGGACGCGTGCCCGCGGGTTCTGCCTGTGACGAGACCTTGAGTCTCGTCGATACGCTGGCAACTGTTGCCGCGCTGGTGGGAGAACCTCTGCCGCCCAAAGACGCAGGCGCCGAAGACAGCTACAACATGCTGCCCGCTTGGCTGGCTGAGGAATACAAATCACCGATCCGGCCGGACATGATCCTGCACAGCGCGGACGGCAACTTCGCCATTCGCCGCGGTCAGTGGAAGTGGATCGAAGGTGATTACCATCCCGATACAAGGACCGGTGCCGTGAAACTGCGGGCCAGTCAATTTGAAAAGCAACTCTATGATTTGCGCGCAGACATCGCCGAATCGGCGGACGTCACGGCAGACCACGCCCAGGTCGCCAATGAGCTGGCCGCCCTCTTGAATCGCTACCGGCAGGGCAAGTACAGCCGTGAGCTGCCACCGCCGCCTCCACCCAAAGAGCCTGTCGCTCCCCTGAATCCGGTCTCTGGGAAGGTCGTACGGACCGAAAAATTTGACGCCCTTCCCGGGTCGCCATGGGTCAAAGTTCGAGGCAGATGGACAGCAAAGGTCGGCGTGCTTAGGGGCAGCCAGACTGCCGGCGAGCGAGGACCTGGGGCCATGCGTTGCCCGCTGAAGCTCAGGGATGCCGATATTCAGTACGAGCTGTCTCTGCCTCTCGGCGCGCGTCATTCAATGCGCCTTCAGGGCAGCCAGAAAGATCATGTCTTTCATGTGCATGTCACCCATCGTTACCTGTCGATCCTGAGGCAGCCCACCGAAGAGGAACCGACCGGCAACATCCTGATGGCCAGGGAAAAGCTGCGATTGAAGCCCGGCGCCTGGGCCAAATTGCGAATCTATCTTCAGGCGGATGAGCTTGCCGCCCAGGTGGGAGAAACCGTCGCTCGCACCAGGCACGTTACGCTCTCGAAAAATAAACCAGCCTTCGCCCTGCTGGTAACCGGCAGAGGCGCGGGTTTTCGAAAACTGGTCGTCACTCAACCACACCCTCCGAAGTGAGGGTGCCCTTCTGAAACGAGGGCAATTTCACGGATTTGATGACAATTTTCAGGGGCAAAGCCCCGGGCTGTTTGCCTAGCCCAGCCCAACGGGCTGGGTTTTCGGGCAGATCGTCCTTAGGGGCAAAGCCCCGGGCATTTGCCCCAATGAATGGCCTCCTTATAAATGGCCGGGGCGTTGCCCCTTTTCAAATCTTTGTACCATTCACCCAGCCCGTTGGGCTGGGCTAGGCAAACAGCCCGGGGCTTCGCCCCTGAAATCCGTCAAAACGACTCCGTCTTGGACTGCCGCGGAAATATGCGATTGGCATGATGAGTCAGTACCTGAGAATGCTCCGGACCGGCCGCTGCATGGCCAATCGCCTGGTTCCAGCATGCAGGTACATAACGAGTGGGGAATGAATCCAACGACCGAGGACTGAAAGATGATCAGTTACCAATCTCTCTTTGCTCGCGCTCTCTGCGGAGTGTTCATCTGCATCTTTGCAGCGCTTTCCAGATTGGCGGCAGCGGGGGAGGTGGCTCCTGGGCACGTGATCGAGTTTCCTGCCACTTCTCCAATTGTGCCGGCGACCAAAGAGTGGACTTTCAACGACTACTGGCGCACTCGGCAGATTGGCCCACGCGAGTTCTACGCGGCAGCCCAGGGCCCCTACTTCTGGCTCAAAGATGAGTCCATGGCAAGGCTCAAGCAGGTGGGACTGTTGGATCGGGTCACCCCTGGTCACATCAACTTCAGCTACATCAAGTATTTTCTGCCGGAGGAACGAGAGAAGCTCAAGCCCGACGCTCCGATGCGGCGCATGGTAGAGGCGTTCCTCGAAAACAAGTGGCCCATTCACACCATTTTCTACCACCGGTTCAAAGGCAACCCACCGCCGTCAAAACGGCTTCTCGATATCTTTGGGGACAGGTGGATCGGAGATGGACAGCCCGAAACGGTGTATCGGTTGGAGCCCGTTTTCCACTATGTCAAGACCGGCAAACGCTGGGTCGGCTCCTCTATGGGACACTGGACGCCCGAAGTGGCGATCGAGTTCTTCAAGAACGATTTGCTGCCGAGGCTGGAAAAGGAACTCCCGTTCATTCGCGACCTCGACCACAAGTGGACAAGACCGCAACTGCGACGGCTTTCCGATCTTTATTGCGAAGAGTTCTATCGTCCCATGGGACGCAAGCTCTCCTGGGGCATGTACGTGGGCTCCTACCATATGGCGTCGCTGCCCAACACTAATTCCGTGGCGGAGAAAGGAGCGGATGCTTTCAGCGCGGCACGTCTGCGGGGAATGAGCCGCCAGTTTGGGGGAAATAAGTTCCTCTTCGTCTGGCGCGGTCATGAGCCGACTGAAATGTATGCTTACATCCGGCGGGCCTGGTACACCACGCGTGGCGACGAGTGGGGCCTGCCCCTCCCGCACATCTGGTACTACCTCTATCGCCCGTACCTCATCGGAGCGAACTACTACGTCAATGAAGGTATCCCCGGAAATTGTATCCAGGATGTGGAGGACGACGGCCAGATCGAGCTGTCGACGCTGGGTTATATCTACAAAGACATGCTCGATTTTGTCGACCGGCACCCCGACCGGGGCACCGTTTACACTCCGATAGCTCTCATGCTGGACTACAATCGTGCCTTCGGCAGCCAGGGCACTACCTACACTGGCTACAACCTGCCTAATGACGATGCGGACTTCTTTAACCAGGGCATTTTCCAGCTCGTGTTTCCCGGGCATCGGCACGCGCCCGGGGGGTATTCGCGGACGTCACCGTTCGGCGAAATCTTCGACATCCTGCAGCCGAACGTCCCCGGCAAAGGCGCCGATCCCAAGGCGCTTGCCAACTACAAAGTGCTCTTCGCGCTCGGAGGCATGACGTTCGACGCGGACTTTGCAGGCAAAGTGATCGAACACGTACGGAACGGTGGCACTCTCGTCCTCCACGCGGCTGATGTGACTCCGCATCTGCCTGCCGAGTTCCTCGGACTCGAAGTCACCACGGCGACCGTGCCCGGTGAAAACATCATCTGCACGCTCGACGAGCACATCAGTCGCGAGAATCCTTACGATCTGCACACCGTGAAGCTCAGCACTGCCCAGGCACTTTTCAAGGACGGCAGCGAAAAGCCCGTCGTCACGAGGAACCGCTTTGGTCGCGGGCACGTCATCGTGCTGATGCCGCACTACGCCATCGAAAAGGAAGGGCGCCGCATGGTGCCTGCGGGGGGCTTTCCACACTGGAACAAGAGTCTGGCGCGTTTCGTGCCCCATCTCTTCGAACACCTCTCGGCCGGAGTCTCCCCTTTCGAGGTGCGCTGCCGTCCGGAGGATCGGCCTGACCTTTCCTGGATAATCTCCCGGAAAGGCGAGGGCTGGGTCATCAGCATGTTCAATTACTCTTGCGCCCGTGAATCAATCGTCGTCAAGAGATATGGTACCGCTAAGGTCCACGCCAATTACCCGCTCAAGGAAGTGCCTTTTCAGGTCGTCTGCCGGGCGCCGGTATCGGACGTGGTGGAGTGGCACGGAGACCGCGACGTCAATTGGAAGGCGTCCGCCGGCACAGCGGTCATTTCAGAGACCATGCACGGCGGCGAAATCCGCGTGTATGAGCTTCAGCCGGAGAAGATCGATCTCGGCCTCCGCACCCGTTTCGTAAATCACGCTTTGAACCGCCCGGTGACGGCCTCCTCGTTCAGGAAAGGCTACGAGCCGGAACTGGCGGTCAACGGGAACCTGGGCCGTTTCGATTACTGGTGGTCAGACACAGATCCACGGCGCCACTACGTTTTCGATATGCCGCAGTGGCTTCGAGTCGATCTCGGCGAGGTGCGCACCATCGACCACGCTTTCGTTCTGTTCAACTACTGGGAGCAGGAATCACTCAAGACTCGCCTGCGTGTGATCAAGTACATCGTCGAGGCATCGCTGGACGGAGAGAAGTGGACCACTGTAATGGCCGAAAGCCGCAACGAAGACAACATGCGCCCGGAAGGCACCGAGCGGTGGTTCGATCCCATTAAGGCGCGATACGTCCGTCTCACCGTGCTCCGCAATTCCGCGTTCGGCGGAGCGAGAGTGATCGAGCTGAAGATCATGGGAACAGAAAAGGAGCAATACAAGGCCCGGCGCAAGAGCATCATTCCGGATTGGGAAGTGCAATACCCCGTCTCGGTCCGGGACATTCCAGACTCGAAGGTCGTGCATCTCATCGACATCAAACCTGCGCGGGCCGTACCGGGCTGGCTCCCGGCCGGCAAGAAATGGGCCGACATGAACGGACCGGTCAAGCTGATGACGACCCGTTCCGGGCTGGGCCGGTTCTATCCGAAGTCCATCTACGCCCAGGCACATTCGGAAATCGAATACGCGCTGGACGGACGGTTTACGAATTTCGTCGCGGCCATCGGAATCGGCGCGAGCAAATCCGATTGCTCAGTCGAGTTCCAGGTGTTCATCGACGGACAGAAGAAATTCGCGAGCGGCCTCTACAGGCTTGGACGGCCCGTGCTGCCAGTCGTGGTCGATGTTACTGGTGCCAAGAAGTTGAAGCTGGTCGTGACCGACGGTGGCGACAGCATCCGCAACGATTACGCGTGGTGGGGAGAGGCGAGACTGGTGAAGAGGTGACGCACGGGGCTGGGAAGATCCGTATCCTGGGCGTTCATGTGGCGTAGCTGGACTCGCGGACTCCAGCACGATGGCTCGGCCGTGATAGACTTGGCTTTTCTGGTTACTGCCCAACCTTCCCGTTCGGCACGGAGATGGGGAAGGGCGAGCGGTTGCCAGAAAATTTTCGGTCTGAGGAAAGCCTGAATCTTCAAGGCTGCGTTAGAGTCTCAGCCTATGTCTTCTTCGTGCGGCGCGGAGAACATTGTGGCACGGGCGTCCCGCCCGTGAATCACGGCCGAGACGGCCGTGCCACGATTCGGTTGCGACCGTCACGCAGCCTTAAGAAGAATGGTTGGTGTTTGATTGGCGGGCCTCTGACAAGAATCAGCTATCGAATTCAATTTACCGCCCTGATATATGGTTTATCTGATCGCCCCTTTAGCAATTGGCCTCACCTTCGCCGCGGTTGTTGCCTATAGAGAGCGTTGGCGGGGACTATCTCTTCTTTCCATGCTTATGGCCGGTGGGATGTGCGGCTTGGGGGCACTCTCACGCGACCCGAGCGAGTCATTAGAACTCTTAGTTGGTTCAGCTTCAAAGGCCGTCATTGCCTCGGTGTGCAGTCAAGTATCTCAGGGCCTCACTCTTGAAAACGGCGTTAAAGTTGTATCCGGGGCCGCAAATTTTCTGATTGCAGACGGGCCAGATACCAGAAAATCGCTCAGAGCCTTCAGCCATCTGTTCCCGTACCTTAAACCACATCAAACGAGATCTGTTTATTTCAGTCACCAGGACAACATTGTAGATTACGCTTTGGTCATGAGGTTTTCTGCCGGGGACCACGAAATAGAGCATGTTGTGCAGAAGCTCGGTTTGATTCGTCCAGAGGACAATGCCTTGATTGTGTACCCTTTGTCCAAACTCTCATGGTGGTTCGAGACATCAAATTCAAATGGCTTTCGCATCTACACCAGCGAAGACAGGAACCCAAATCGGTGCCTTTGGTACGACGAAGCATCATCGATTGCTTACTATCACGAGATTACTTTCTGATGACTGAGGATAGGTCCAGGAGAGCTTGGCCCGGCATCAGACCAAGTACCTTTTTTCTTTGCAGCCACACTGCCACGGGCCCACGCTCCCGCACTCCCCTCTCACAGATCTGCAATCTCCTGCCTGCCTTCTGCGTGCTCGCATGGCAAGCGATCGCACTCGCCGCGCCCGAAACCATCCCCCTCAGACTCACCAACGGCGGCAAACCTTCATCGAGCCAATCTTTCGCCAGGGCAGACCTTCGTTCTGATTGGCATGACGCGTCCGGCATCCGATTCGAGATTCGTCGCCGGGAGCCGGTGAAACAGAAGGTGTGGGTCTACGGCTCTCTGGAGGTCCGACCCGGCCTCTGGTTCCAGACCACGCCGCTACGGCTGAAGCGCGACGACCCATGGCAGAAGATGGAGTGGCACTTTAAATACGATCAGACCGACTGGATGGCCGCAGGACACGGGCGCGTGCTCGATGATTATGCGTTGGCAAGAGCGGTCAGCCTTCAGCTCAAATGTTCGGCCGCCAATCCGGAGCTTGAGAGATTCGAGATCAGGAACGTGATGCTCCGTCGTCAGCGCAACGCGAATGCTGAATTCAAGATTTTCGATCTGACCCCGCCCCACGAAGGAATAGCCGTCGGTGACTATGGAGAAATAAAATTTCGAATGAATCGGCCATATCGGAATCCGTTCAGCCCGGCCGAGGCGGATGTCAGGCTCTTGATTAAGGGGCCGGGCGGCAGGGAATTCGAATCGCTCGCGTTCTTCAGTATCGATTGCGATGCCGGGACGATCGCAGGACGGGCTGGCAGCCCTGCCTCCTCTCGGAAGCTGCCAGCCCATCCTGCGATGTCCCTCTCGTTGCGGCAAACCGGTGCGGGATATTGGCGCGCCGGGTTTCGTCCGGCCGTTCCCGGCGGGTATTCGTGCAGGATTCAACTGGCCGGACGATACACCCGTCAATCGGAATCGTTTTCTTTTAATGTTGCTGAAAAACGTGTCTCTGAAAAGACCTCAGAGCCGGCTGCGATTTTTGACTATCGAGCTCTGCTCAGGAATAAACTGGACCGGCACTCGGCAACCGCATTCGTTCGCGAAAATGGTCAGTGGCGGATGTCTGATCTTCCTTGGAAGAAGGGGGATTCAAGATCAGAAGAAGAATCGCCGCGGAGCGTCGATACCACTACAGAATCGCCGCGGAGCGTCGATACCACTACAGAATCGCCGCGGAGCGTCGATTCTGCTTTTGCGCACTGGCACGCGCCCCTGGAATGGTCTCCGACGCGCAAAGGGTTTGAGGGGCTCGGTCGTTATCACATCGAGAATGCCTGGTTACTCGAACGTGCCCTGCAACGGGCGGAGGCACGTGGCGAGTCTTTTCCGCTGAGGTTGTTCGCCACCGAGGAGTTTCACCTCACCAGCCGCAACGAGGATTACGCTCTCCGATGGGATGAGAATCCGTATGCCAAGGCCAACGGCGGACCTGTCAATGCGCCCTCCATGTTTTTCAGCGAGACCAGCACGCTGTATTCGGCGCAACGTCTTCTGAGGTACGTCTATGCGCGGTACGGGCACTACTCATCATTGAGCCATGTGGTGCTGGGTTTTGATTTCGCCGTGCCCGTAGGCGCGGCTGACTGGCACAGACGGATCGGAGATTTCTGGGACGCCCTTCCTAAGACCGGAGCGCATCGGCCGACACTCGTATCATTGCACCCGCAGGCCGGGGGCGGAAGCGCGACCCGGGAGGTGACACTACAAACTGAGCCGACGCAGGGAAAGGAGAGCCACCGATTTTCAGGGCCGGCGTTCAGTGACTGGTCCGTTTTCGACGGTATCGCCTTCGACTTGAAACTGCCTGCCGATGCCCCCGAGGGGATGCAGGCGATGATCCAATTGAGGGACGACGGCGGATGGTGGTATCAGCACATCTTCCCAGGCTTCCTCCGATCGGGCGATTTCAATCGGCTTTATCTCAATCTTGGCCAGCACTGCCCGTTGCAGCCGGCAGGCCATTCACGCCCGTGGAATGCATACACCCGCATGGCACTCAGAAAGCCCGAACTTCTTCTTTTCTCGCCAGAGCCGCGGCCAGACGAGATTCCCATCAACCAGCCACCAGCCATCAATGTGCCGCGGGCCATGCTGATTCAGTTGCCCGGTGGAAATCAACCGGGACGGACGTGGCTTCGCTCTCATCGCAGGCGGCAGGCGCTGTTTGGCGAGACGACCGAGATCGTGATGCAGTTGACGCGTGCTTACTCGAATCCATTCGAACCACTGCTGGTAAAACTGGAGGCAAAGGTGATGCTGCCCGATGATCGGTTCGAGACACGACCGGCATTCTTTTACCAGGCATTTGAAGAGCGAGAGATTGAAGGCAAGACCAAACTTGTCCCCACGGGCGCTCCGGAATGGCGCATTCGTATCCCAACTTCAAAACCGGGCCGGTATGCGTATCGGATCTTTCTGAGTGAAGACGGCGAAGAACCCACAGAACTGCTGTCGGACGGCTTTCATGTAGAGGCATCGGAAACCGTGGCGGATGGCAGGTCAGAGCTTTCCGATTCTGCGCGCAGTCTATTGGTGGAGACACCCGACCGATTTTCGCAGACCGTCTCCGCGCTCATCGGCGGTAAGTGGACACCGCCCGCTCTGCCTGAGCCGGACGATGAAAGCGGCCAACTCGCCCCGCAGAAGCTGTGGCTCGCAAACCTGGAGTGGAACCGTGAATGGGGTGAAGGCTATCTCGGCCTGGGCAAGCTCAACCAGCTCCTGGCATATCGCCTCGACCGTGCGATTGCCGAGGCCGAGAGCGCCAGTCTGGCCTATCCGCTTCGAGCGATCGGCAATGAGGAGTTCCACACCATGAGCAGCAACATCAACCACAAATATCGCTGGAAGGATAACCCGCTCAACCAGCGGAACGGGGGCCCGCTGCAGCGCCCTTCCCAGTATTTCAGTCACGTACAGTCCATCCACCGCTTCCGTTCACTCGCCCGCTACCTCAATGCCCGGTACGGCGCGTCAAAGGCGGTCAAAGGCATTGTGCTTGCGAACGACATGCCCGAGCCTGGTGTGTGGGAATGGAACCAGATCGTCGCCCTGAGCCTTTCGGGGCTGCCTCCGTTCCGGAACGGCCACGTCATTACCTGGCATCCTCTGACAGGTTCGAAAAAGCACAAATTGCGATCTGTCCCGGGACCGTTCGAGGAAGTACACCGCAGTGCTGACGCTCCACGGCAGCCTTCCTCACTTGTCGCGGAGCGCCAGGACCACGCAGAGAAGATTTCAAGCGCGAGAGTCTTTACGTGTGAAAACGTCAAGCCTGATTGGAGCCGCCATCACCTCGCTCGCGCTACCTTTGCTCTGCCAACTGATGCCCCGGGCGGCATGCGGGTCATGATGACGCTGAAGGATGAAGACGGCTGGTGGTATCAACTGCTGCATCCATCCTTTTTGCGTCCGGATGACACCACCTTTCTGTTATTCGATCTGCGCCCGGGCGGCGGCCTGAGCCCGGTCGGCCACGAGCGTCCCTGGACCCCCTACAGTCGCTACCGAGTGAGCAACCTGCAATTCCGTGTTTTCTCGTCCGAGCCTTATGAGGAAAAGCTGCAACTCACGCGGCTCGACTTCCTCGAGTTGCCGGCGACCCATTGGCCACTCCGGGCCTTTGCGGTGAAGGGACAGGGCCGGCTTAAGCGGAATGAAATGTTCGAAGCCGCGTTCCGCCTGAACCAGTCCTTCCGCAATCCTTTCGATCCTGCCGAAGCGGACATCTCTGCAACCTTCATCGCCCCCTCTGGAAAAAAGCAGCGGGTAAACGCTTTTTTCACTCAGGATTATGAAATTGATGAAACGTTGATTCCCACGGGCAGACCGCACTGGAAGGTCCGCTACCGGCCGGCGGAGGAAGGCAAGCATTACTACCGCCTGTTCTCCCGCAGCAAGGGCGAAGAAGAACCACTCCACCGGGAAGACAGCTTCACCGTCGAACCGCCCTCTTCAGCCATCAGCCATCAACCATCAGCTACTCCAACGCCTTCGGATTTTCCGTCTCTCCAGACCATCCACGACCTTTCGTACGGCATGCAGGCAGAGTACGTGGATGGCAACTGGAAAGAGCGTTCACGCCTGGCCACTAACGAGATTCCGCTCTGGCAGCCGGTTCTCGAATGGACGAGCCGCTGGGGAAAGTACAAGGACCTCGGCCTCTACAATCTCGAAGAAGGGTGGCAGCTCGACGAGCAATTGAAGGCGGCCGCAGCCAAGGGCCTGGCCATCCCACTCCGCCTGAACGGAAACATGGAGTTCTTCAATCGCCGCAAACACCGCTGGCCCGATAACCCGCTCAATAAAATTAACGGCGGGCCCATCGCTTCACCCAGCCTTTATTACAAAAGCGCGGAAGCGCTTCAGGCTCAGCGGCAGCTCTGGCGCTACCTGATCGCACGTTATGGACACATGCCCGCGGTGAGCGGTTTTGTGCTCGCCGCCGATATGGGGGCAAACGGTGCGGAAGCCTGGCACGCAAGGGCCGGCGGTGAGCTCGGGCCCATGATGCCCGCGGGCAAGAGGCTCTTCTCTCTGCACCCACAGGCGTTGAAGCACGAAAAGAAGACCATCCTCGCCGATTTTGAGGGGCAGAAACGGCCAAGAACTTTCAGGGAAAGAAATGGTCCCCGCACGCAACAGGGCATCGAACGCTTCCGGCAGGAGAGGTCCATCGAAGGCGGCAACGAGACCAGGCTATCCGTCAGCGATGCGTGGGCTTCAAGCGGACGCCACTCCCTCGCCGTCCGACGTAATTTCATGGGCGAAGGCGAAGCCCCGTTCGTCGCGGATATCGATCAGGACTGGTTCGACTACAACCGTCTCGTTTTCGATGTGAAGCTGCCCGAAGAGGCGCCTCACGATATGCGGGTGATGGTCTTTTTGAAGGACGGTGATTTCTGGATGTATCAGAACCTCCTCAACCCGCTTCTGATTCCGGGCGACGTCACCCGCCTCATCGTTGACATCACCTCTGCGGAGAAAGCCTGGTCACCGCCACCGGCTGTAGAGGGAAAGGAAGATCCCTGGCGGCATTCGAAGCCCTGGACCGATACGGCCCGCTCGCGCATTCGGCAGATCGGTTTCCGCATCTTCGCACACGAGGCGTACGGCAAACCGATCTATATCGATAACCTCCAGCTCTGGCGTACCCAGGGCATGGGGCCTGAAGGCGAGCCGCGCATCACGCAGACAGTAGTCAACCGCAAGCAGGTACCGGTGTTCGAGCGTTTCGAGCTGTCGTTCCTGCTCGACCGGGAGTTTCGGAATCCGTTCAACACAGAAGAAATTGATATGCGCGCCATGTTGATCGGACCGGCCGGCATCCTTCGAGTCGTCCCCGCGTTTTATTTTCAGGATTATGAGCGGCGCGAGGTAAAGCAGTTCTGCCGAGAACACCGTGACGAAGAATTGTTCGAAATTCTTGCCCCGAAAGGCACGCCGCATTGGAAAGTTCGATTCACACCGACCGTGCCCGGCACCTATCAGTATCTGATTACCATCAACGGCCGCCGCGCCTGGCCGGCAGAGGGCGAAGCCTCATTCACCGCGGTACGTTCAAAGACTCCAGGCTTCGTGCGCGTGGCAAAGGATCGGGTGCACTTCGAGCACAGTACCGGACAGTTCTATTATCCGATTGGCCACAACCTCCGTTCGCCGACCGACAATCGTAACAATGCCGCCTACAAGGGACGCTTCACGCAGGAGTGGCATCGGGGCACGTTCCTCTTCGATGACTACTTCAAGAAGATGAAGGAGAACGACTGCAACTGGGCCCGCGTGTGGCAGTGCTCCTGGTGGATGGGTTTGGAATGGACCCGCGCATGGCCCGGCTTCCACGGCATCGGCCGGTACAACATGGAGAGCGCGTGGCGGCTCGATTACCTGCTCGAACAGGCTCGCAAAAGCGGGATCTACCTCCAGATCGATACCACTAATCACGGTCAGTACAGCACCAAGATCGATACGGAGTGGCGTCGCAATCCTTACAACGTTAACAACCCCGAGGACCGCGGCCCGCTTCGCCGGCCGAAGGAGTTCTTCACCACCGACACGGCCCGCCAGCTCTATTCCCGGCGCGTTCGCTACACCGCAGGGCGCTGGGGTCACAGCCCGAACGTTTTCTCATGGATACTGATGACCGAGTGCGAATTCACCGACGATTATTTCCACACAGCCTATCGCGAGGCCGAAGCCGGCACCAGCCCGATGCTGGTGCGCTGGCATGAGTTTGCCGCCGGTGAATTCAAAAAGTGGGATCCCAATCACCTGGTATCCACCCATTTTTCGCATCCTTTCCGCGGCTTTGATGTCTTCGATTCGCCGTCCGTGGAATACGTGCACAGCAACACCTACTGGCAGAACTGGAAATTTAAACAGCTCGGAGGCCCGTTGAATGACAGCATCTGGGTTTCGCTGTTTACCTTTCAAGAGTTTACCGGCACTCACGACAAGCCAACGCTCGTCGGCGAATACGGCGGCGACGTCAAAAAGAACAGGCCCTCTCAGCTCGACATCGAGCTTCACATCGGCGGCTGGTCGAAAGTGGTCATCCCCTACGCGGGCTCGACCGGTTACTGGTGGTGGCCCTGGCTGCACTACATGGATCGCTACGGGGAAATGAAGGCCGTGGCCAACTTCATGAAAGGCGAAGACCGCCGCGGCAAGAATCTCCAGCAGGTGACCCCGCGGGTCAACAACGGCCTCCGCTGCATCGCACTTCAGAATGGCACTATGGCCGATCTGTGGGTGTTCAATCGAAGAATTATCTTCCAGCCGATGGAAGAATTGGACGTCGAGGAAAACGCCCGCGTGCAGGTTTCCGATCTACGGGACGGCAATTACCGAATCGAGTTCTGGAACACGTACGAGGGCAAGCGCTATCACCAGATTCGGGCCCGGAGTGGAGATGAAAAACTGGTTTTCAACCTTCCGAAATTCAGAGGGGACCTGGCCATCAAGGTGAGACGGGAATGAAGAATCAGATCTCGGATATCTCTACCTGTGAAATTCTCACCGTTCCCCTGCCCTTCAGGACGATCCAGAATTCGAGGAAGTTGTAGTGAAAGGGCATGCCGGTGTGCTCGATGACGCAGTCAATCGCTTCGGCTGTCTCGCCCTTCAATTGAAAGCTGCCGGTCCCCGTAATGCGTTCGCTTTCGATGGGCGCGACGCCGGGCTGGACTTTTCCTTCGGCATCGACGCGGTCGCTGAAGAACGACCATGCCAGGCAGACGCCTTCGCCCTCGACGTTAGCCAGTTCTGCAACGGCGCTGAATCGATAGCGGCAGCCCGGCTTAACAGCGATGTAATTCGCGCCATGCAGGCCCCATCCGAGGAAAGTCATGAAAGGTGACTGCATGACCAGTTGATTCGACTGCCTGTCCCAGCTCGTCTGGGCGCGATACTGGGCCCCGCTTCGGGGGTATTCGAACGACATTCCACCGTAGCCGGTATGCAGCGGACGCCAGTAATAATCATCGCAGGGCTGGTATGGATCGAGTGCCTCATCGAATCTGTTCAGGCCGGGGATAGTCGCACGGGGCAGGACGAATCTTCGCTCGATCCACGGCACGGGTTCTCTGGTGGTCTCGGCCTGCTCGAGGATTTCTGAAGCCACATTTGGTGCCGTATCAAATAATCGATAGCGCGCATTCAGATCACGTCCGGCGGCAATCCGGCCGATTTCGGAGAGATTCACATGCACGTCGTAGATGGCATGGCAAAGATGCAGGAAGGTCCGCCCCCCGGTGTCGCCCACGAACTGAAGGGTTGGGTTCCCAATCTCCTCGGCCGCCAGCATGAATATGCCATCATCACAGGGGCGCATGTTTTCGGCGGTCGTCCGAGTCAGTCTGTTCAGCGGCACTTTGCAGAACTTCCCCGGAGCCTCTTCGTACACCATCCACTGCCAGAGCTCCGGGCCGTAGTAGCCTTTCAAATGGGGCTCGACGTCGGGCTGCTCCACCGGCCCGCAGGAGGAATGATTGAACGCGCCGCTCGGCCAGAAATTGCAGTATTCGATGCCCTGATACATGCCGGAAGCAGCGCCGAACCAGGGCTTGTCTGCTGCCACCTTGAGCGTCTGATCGAATTCGTAAACGTAGCTTTCAAGAGCTTCCGAGTAACCGGCCTTAAGGTCGGTGCGTGTGCACATGCCGTCTTCATCCACGGCCGCCAGAGAGATCTGTATGTGAGGCGACTGCAGCGACACGATTTTAAAACTCTCGACCTCCACCGGCTTGTAATCGTTACTGCGCCCCCACCAGAGCCGCCAGCCATCAGAACGGCCATGCCCACCAATCAGCACTTCCCCGCCCGGTCTCAGGCGACCATAGCGAATGCAGCATTCGGCAAGATCGATTTGGAGGAAGCATTCGTCGCCATCGCAAAAGACCTCGCGGCCGTTATCCTTTCGATGCGAGAATTCGCGTGGTGACCACTGGACGGTGTTGTCGCGTCGTGATGGATTCGGCATGGGGGAGAGGAGGGAAAAGGGATGAAGCAGGGAAAGAGGAAAGGCTGGAGTTTGGAGGACCGAAGAATTGGAGGAAGGGACGATCCCCCGCAATCCAGAATCCTCTTGAATCCCGATTCCCGCAATCCTCAAAAAACCATTGCCGAAGTCATAGCACATGCTAACTTACCGCCTTCCAATTCGATAGCGAAGGCCGCGGGAAGGCCCAATTCCATCATTCTGACCCTCAGAAGCCTTCGCATCTCACATAGCGCTAAATAATGAGATTCCCTTTACCACTGACGGTCAAGATCGCCAAACACATCATTCGGCACAAGATTAAGAAGACACCGAAGTTCGCTCTTGTGCTGCAGCTTGAGCCACTCCACACCTGTAATCTCACTTGCACCGGCTGCGGCCGCATCCGGGAATACTCGACCAGCCTCAAGGACATCATGTCCCTCGAAGACTGCCTGGAATCGGCTAATGAGTGTGGTGCACCCATGGTCTCCGTCTGCGGTGGTGAGCCATTGATCTATCCCGAAATCGAGGGCCTGGTGAACGGCCTGCTCGATCAGGGGCGCATCGTGTACATCTGCACGAACGGCATAATCATGCGCAAGAAGATGAGGGATTATCTGTCGAGCATTTATGATGAATCACAAGAGCCCGTTCTCAAAAGACTGCTCGATGATGACCTTATTACCGAGAAGGATGTAGCGCAGATTCGTCAAGGCAAGATGAAAGGCAAACCGGTCATCTACCCGGACCAGTGGATGTATTGGAATGTCCATCTCGATGGCCTCGAATACACGCACGACCTCGTCGTCGAGCGGGAGGGCGTCTTCAAGGAATGCGTCCTCGCTATGCGTATGGCCAAAATCCTCGGATTCCAAGTGGCCACCAACACGACCGTTTTCAAAGAGACGGATATGGATGAGATCGAACAGATGTTCGAATTCCTCTCGGCCCTCGATGTAGACGGCCACACCATCTCGCCGGGTTACGACTACGATGCGGCCAAGAAAGACATGGCGGAGCGATTGGGCAAAGACCCGGAAGCGTTTTTCCTCACCCGCGAAATGACCCGGGAGAAGTTTTCCAGGATTGAGGAATGGTCACAGCGTTTCACCATTTTCGGCACGCCCGTTTACCAGGAATTCCTCGCCGGCAAGAGGGAACTCACTTGCGCCGCCTGGTCCATCCCCACCCGCAACATCGCCGGCTGGAGAGCGCCCTGCTACCTCATAACCGATGGCCATTACGATTCGTATCAGCAGATGCTCGACAAGGTCGAATGGGATAAGTACGGCGTCGAAAACGGTGTGGCCAAAGACCCCCGCTGCGAAAATTGCATGGTCCATTGCGGGTACGACCCCAGCGGCGCGCTCGGCACAAACTACCAGCGCGGCGATAACTGGAAGAACATGGTCTACAACTTCGGCCGGAAACCCAAGCCCATCAGGGCAGGCGCTGACATAGCGGCCTTCAACGGCGTCACCGAAGGCCGCGGCCACCTCACCGGCCCGGACGCAAACGGCAACGGCCACACGAACGGCTCATGCGGCAGCCACGAGACCGGCACAAACGGGAACTGTGAGACAAATGGCACTGAGCAGCCCGCGTTGGTGCAGATCTCGAAGGGATAGCTGACATCAGTCATCATCTGAGACCGAAAGGAATTCCACAGATACGACGGAATCCACCGATGTCAGGTCTCTGAAATTCTCAAATCGGTGAAACGTCAGGAAATTCGCGTCGTGTTGATTATGTGCCCCGCCGTCAACATCGTCGTCGGCCGTGCGGATAACCGCGATCATGTCGGCACCATCAAATAGCCAGTCAACGTATTGGTAACCGTGATAAAGCACATCTTCATGGTGGACGAGAACGCAATGAACTTCCCAGGTACGGAGGTCGCTCGAGTTTGCCAGTGCGACGATGTTTCTGGATCGCGCCGGGTTGGCGTCCTCATATCGCTTCGGCACCCAATTAGTTAAAGTCCAGTACTTTCTGGTTTGTGGATCGTACCGGATGCTGAATTTTTTGGCTCCGCCTGGAAAATCAATGAAGCCATCCGACGGATCAAAGGTTGCCGCTTTGCCGTCTTTACTAATCCGGATCACGGCAGCCTTGCCGCCGACATGGTCGTCGACGCGCAGAATATTGACCGCTTCTCCGCCGGGCGTAACAACAGCATTCCCCTCCAGCCAGCCATTAAATCTTCCGTCCAGCCAATCGGGATTCTTCGCAATTGGATTCGTTCTGATCCAATTATCAGCATTGAGCAGATCGGCATCTGCAGGAACGGAGAGCATCCGCGCACGGAAATGAGAAGGCCAGCCGCCTTCGCCCATCGCGTCTTCCATCGTTCTCCATAAACGCCCGTCGTGCTCAACCACGGGCATGGGCGCTGTGTGATATTTTCCATCGTCGTAAAGCAGACCACTCTTTCTATCGGTGGGCTCTGTCCAGGTTGATCCACCGTCATCTGAACGGCGAACAATAACGTGGCCGTACTGGCATGAGACACCCATCAGATAGAGCGCGTCACCGTGCATAAATAGATTTGACCAGAACCCTTCAACCTCGGCCGTCTTTTTCCACGTGTGCCCGCGGTCAGAGGATCGGAACACTAATACCTGGTTGTAGTCTGTGCCCGGCCCGAAGTAATCGTGTGAAGCCACGTAATCGCCGTCAGGCAGAACGGCGATGCTGGGCGAGCCAATGTACTGCTGCAATCTGGCGGGAGTATGATTGATGACTATTCCCGGCGGCACTGTTTCCTCCTACTCTCTAATCGTCATCTCTATCCTTGTCTTCGTCATCTTCGTCATCCTCATCTTCAGCTCGATGGATGGCTTCCAGGCGTCCTTTCCGAGCGTCGTAGACGACTGCCCATGCCCTTCAATATACGCGCAGCAGTTGAAATGCACCCAATACTTAAAGAGATTACTGGCGGCTGATAAAAACAGAATCATGATGCACAACATTCACCATTGAACACAGAGGAGGAGAAGATGCCGATCTACGAATATCAGTGCAGCAAGTGCATGCAGACGCTGGAAATCATCCAGCCCATGAACGCCAAGACAAAGACCACTTGCGGGGAGCATTGTGTAGCGGAAGGGGAGCCCGGTGATGGCGTGATTCAGAAGCTGTTTTCCGCAATGGCTATTCACTCTCAAGCGCCCGGCCGCTCAGGCAGGGGGGAACTGCCAGAACCTCCACCTTGCGGGGGATGCGGGAAGGAGGGCACCTCATGCCCATTCGCTACGTAGCAGAGAATCGGATCGTGATGCATTCCAGTTGTGGGCAGATTTGGAATCTGCCATAAAAGCTCTGGAATCGCAGATTAGAAATCCGGGCCGAAGAGCAGCATCCCAGACAGGCAGTCAGATTCTTTCGTAAAAAGTCTACACGGCCTGGAAGGCCAAAACATAGCAGCCCAGGGCAACGCCCTGGGTGAGTTTAGGAAGAGAACGAATTAGCCCTGTAAGGGCGATACAAATAGTTGAGGCTCAGCATCCTGTAACGCCCTTTCAGGGCTTGATAACACTTTCCCATCTGAACCCAGGGCGTTGCCCTGGGCTGCTATGTTTTGGCCCCTTCGGGGCGTGAGATGCTTAGCATCAACTTTTCACGAACGGGTCTGTCATTCGGTTATCCAGTTGTGCATCGGTACAGGCCACGACCGCTGAAACCTGAAACCTGAACACTCATCGAGACACGCGATAGGAGAACCATCATGTCAGAAAGAATCGGGCTCGGTGTGATCGGTATTAACCCCACGAACATGGGATCGACCATGACTCTCCTTGGCGAACAGGGAGACCTCAGATACGACACACGGGCCATGTGCGCGAACCGGGGGGACGTGCTCGAAGCGTTTGCAGCGGAAGTCGGCTGTCCTTTCTGGACGACCGATTACCGGGAACTGGTTAAACGCGACGACGTAGATGTGGTGGCGGTTTACTCTCCGGACCACCTGCACGCGGAAATGTGTCTGGCCGCTCTTGACGCCGGTAAACACGTGATCTGCACGAAACCGATGTGCACGAATATCGCCGACGCGGAGTCAATCGTTAACAAGGTCCGTGAAACGGGCCTCAAATTCCTCGTGGGTCAGACCATGCGGTTCGATCTCGAGTTCACCGCGGCCAGACGCTTCATGGAAGATGGTGACTTGGGAGAAATCGTCGTCGCGGAAGCCCATTACGTGCATGACATCCGTCCTGTCTTCGATTTCACGCCCTGGCGACTCCACGCTCCGCAGGACTTCATGTACGGCGGCGTGGTTCATCCGGCGGATATCGTACGCTGCTTCATGGGCGAGGTAAAGGAAGTCCACGCCTACGGCTGCAAAGGGGACCTCACTCCAGAATACCCGCTGATGGACAATTTTTTCGTCAACCTGAAATTCAAGAGCGGCAAGATAGGCCGAATCATGGGCCTCTACGGCACCTGCCACATTCCCATGCCGATGATGCAGGTCGGGCTCTACGGCACCAAAGGCAGCCTTGTGGCCGATTTCACTGACAACAAGGGCGGCACGCTCAAGCTCCACCTCGATAAGACAGGAGTGGAGGAGCCGATGGTCATTCAGTACGCGCCTGAGGTCGACCGAAGCGCGTACGGTCACGGCGCGACGGTTATTCGTTACATGCGTCACTTTCAGGAATGCCTGGACAATGATACCGAACCGAGCCCCAACGCTCTCGACGGCGCGCGCTCGGTGGCCATCGGAGCGGCGGCCTGGGAGTCCATTGAGACTGGCCAGCCGGCAAAGGTGCAGACGGAATTTTGAGAGGGGTCGGGAGTCAGGTCAGGTGTCGGGCGTCAGGTTTCATCTACCGTAAAAACCTCCAACCATGAATGCTGAAAACATCGTATACATTTACGACCGAGGGCTTCAGACCACAGTCAACGAACGAGGCCAGAATTTCTGGTACGTCTACGTCGAGGAAATCTTCGACCAGTTGGGCCTCTGTGCCAAGGCCGTTGAGCCAACCGAACGGGCAATCACGGACACGCTACAGAATGCCGGCTGCCTCGTGATCGGCCCCGTTGGTGACGAAGCGCTGCTGCCTTCAATCGAACCTGCACTGCGAGACTGGGTTGCTGGCGGCGGCATTCTCGTTGGCCTTGGATGCCTCGGACTGGATGAGCTGTTCGGTGTGAGTGGCGGCTCAGTGATCCGGCAGCCGCGCGACGATTTCAGTCTGAACGGCTTCTTTGACCTCAAGAATGTGGCCGTGGCCGCGGGCGTGCACTCGTACCTGCATCCGGCTCAGAAGCTGCTCGTCCTTTCTGACGTGCGATGCGTGGAGACCGTCGATGCGGGCGTCGTTGGACAATACTCCTATGCCAACGGCAGGCCGAGTTCTTACTCGGCGATCACGGAACGCAGCATTGGCAGCGGGTATTCGTTTTACTTCGCGTTCGACGTTCCCAAGACCATCTGGGTGCTGCATCAAGGGAGGCCCGTTGATGCTGATTACGATGGCGACGGCCATTTCCGATCCAGCGATGCCAGGGTGATTGGCCAGAACGAAGAAGAGGTGATGTACGCGGACGAGATTCTGTTTGTGCTGCAGAACATGATCGCTCGTCGGCACCAGCCCTTCATTTGCCCATCGCCTCCCGTGGACGGCGGAGTGCCTGATATGCTTCTGTTCTGGGGAGGGGACGACGAAGCGAAGGCCGGCGCCCAGGTTCAGTCCTCTGATTTTATGGCTGCGAGGAAGTTGCCCTACCATCTGAACATCATGCCTCTGAATGGCGAGTTCAGTTTAAGCCCCGCCGAGGCCGATCACATCCGTTCGAACGGGCATGAACTTTCCCTGCACTACAATTTCATTTCCGGCCTGGACCAGCCTTACGCTTTCACGGAGGCGGACATTGCGGAGCAGGCCGGGGCCTTCGAGCGAGCATTCGGACGGGCCGCAGAGTGTACGGTAAATCACTGCGTCACCTGGGTGGGCTGGGCCGAGCCAGCGAAATGGATGGCCGCGTGCGGTGGAACGGCCGATAACGGTCGCATCCACAGCGCCACGCCGCCAATGAACCCGGCGAACCAGATCGGATTCAGTTTCGGGACTGCCTTTCCGTACTACTTCTACGACGATTGGCGGGACGGCAACTCTCGTCTCGATTTCATCGAGGAGCCCTGGGCGGCATACGAGGTCGGCTACCAACAGGGGGAGACGGATTTGCCTTTGGTGCACCGGGCTCTCGACCTTGCAGCCCATTACGGACTGACGATGAACATGTTCTATCACCCGCCCAACGTGGCAAATGTTCCGGCCTGCCGCGCGGCGATCGATGAAGTGCTGTCCTATATCAGGCAGCGGGGGCTCCGGGTGAAGCACATGGGCAACGACGAGCTCGCCCGTTGGTGGAGAAAGAGAAGCGCATCACGAGTGGAATGCATTCGCTCGAAAAACGGCAGCATCCGATTCGTTGCGCAAACCGATCACGCAGATGGTATGGTCGTGAAAATCCCGACTCAGGCCGAAACAGCCAGCATTTGCCGCTGTTCCGGCCGGGAAGCGGCTTTCGAAAACCGCTACGAGTTCGGGCAGAACTGGGTATACGTCGTCACGCCTTCAGGTGGATGCGAGATCGAAGTTCAACTTTGAGTGAGACAGCACCTGACAACCGAAACCTGACACCTCAAGAGGACGGACAATGAAAATTGGCCTTGATGAATGCGTGATACGCCTTGGCAAAGGCGAAAGAATCTCAGAAAACCTGGCCGACCATCTCGAAACTGTGAACATCGCCGGCATCCACGGGTTTACCGTTCCACCGGAGCGGCCAACAGAAATGCACTACCACGATTTCGACGAATACTGGCTGTTCACGGGAGGGGAAACGGTCGTAACCCTCAGACTGGAGGACGGCACGACCAGGGAAGTAGAAGTCGAGCCAGGCATGCTGATCGTCACACCGAGTGGAGTCGAGCACGGGCACCAGCCGCGCACAGAAGTGCAGGGAATTGAATGGACGAGCGTCATTCGTCCGGACGCGCGGCGAGGTCATCTGGTTCGTAATGCGTAATGCGTAATGCGTAATACGTAATGCGTAATACGTAATTCGTAATTCGTAATCAGTGCGGGGTCGTATGCCGCGACCGAACAAGGTTTCAGATTCGGGTGTTATTCAGGTTTCAGGAAAGACTACCGGTAGAGAAAACCTTGAAGTTGGAGCTTCCTTTTAGCTTTTAATTTCATTCACCCCCTTCTGAATTACGCATTACGAATTACGGATTACGCATCACGAACTACGCATTACATTGCGAAGGAGAAAACCATGTCTACAGCGAGTGTCAGATCTTTCGGCAAACAGGAAATCCGAAATCTCACGAAAGTGATCGAGAGCGGTAATTTTGCACATCACAGCGGCGGCTTTATCGACAAATTCGAGAAGGAGTTTGCCGAAGATTTCGGCGCCAAGCATGCCATCGCCGGAGCGACCGCCATGCTTCTGATGCATGCCATACCGGGAGCCATCGGTGCCGGTGCCGGCGATGAAATCATCTGCGATCCGGTCGTGCAGTTTCATGGGATCGCCGGCCTTCATGGAAACGTCGTTCCGGTGTGGGCCGACATTCGGAAGGACAATTTCCTGCTCGATCCCAAAGCAGTCGAAAAGAAGATCACGAAACGGACGAAGGGCATCTGGGTGACGCATCTCAGGGG
>Ga0187827_10000630_pt1 | contig 54716 bp, 31 predicted proteins | sample ETNtaG_39_FD_167969 | JGI IMG/M metagenome (GOLD analysis project Ga0187827, IMG submission 167969) | Marine microbial and viral communities from oxygen minimum zone, Eastern Pacific Ocean - ETNP2014_SV_150_PacBio MetaG (Illumina Assembly) | ecosystem: Environmental > Aquatic > Marine > Hypoxic...
ATTTTAGAATTAGGGATGAGGCTAAAATCCCCTAACTAAGTCCACCACAATTTTCAGTCGAATCCATCTAGTTTTAGTGCCCGTTTAGTGCCCAAAAGTGCCTAAAAATGCTCCAAAATGGCTCATTTTGGTCATTTTTGATATTTTCAGATAAAAAAATAAATCCCTGTAAGTTAATATATACAGGGATTTAGAGCGTGGCTCGGGCCGGAATCGAACCAGCGACACAAGGATTTTCAGTCCTCTGCTCTACCAACTGAGCTACCAAGCCTACCAACTTAATTCATTTTGATTGTATTTAAATTGGTCAAAATCTGACCATGAAATTAAAAGGGTGGTTCGCATTGGTAAAAGACTAATTTCTAGTTTATTTATTAAAGGGGGATTATCTCTAAATTTTAGACCCCCCAGATAATGGGAAATTTAAATTTGAAATTAATCATTGCTACACACAATATCGATAAAGAAAAAGAACTGAGATCTGTTCTAGATGACTGTCCGGTTGAGGTTATATCTTTAGAACAATTTCCTGAGATAGGAGATATTGAGGAAACCGGTTCTACGTTATATGAAAATGCAAAACTCAAAGCAGATACAGTCAACAGGATCACAAATCTACCTTGTCTGGGTGATGACACAGGTCTGGAAGTAGATGCCTTGGGTGGTGCGCCGGGGGTCTACTCTGCACGATATGCAGGGGACAAAGTTAGCTATGAAGATAATCTGATGAAATTACTGAGCGAACTGAGATCCACACCCTCTGAAAAAAGAACAGCCAGGTTCCGTACTATTATTTTTTATACAGACGGAGAGAGGGAACTTTATACCCAGGGAGAGATACAAGGAATTATCACTAAAAGTCCGAGGGGATCGAACGGATTTGGATATGACCCTGTGTTTTACATTCCGGAGCTAAAAAAAACAATGGCAGAGCTGACACCAGCAGAAAAAAACAAATTAAGTCATCGTGGACAGGCAATGGGAAAATTTCGTAAACTTCTGTTGGACATTATTCAATAATTATTTTAAAAAAGGGAGTATTTTATAGACTGATCGATATCGTTTTTATTTTCTTAATACAATCAAAAATAATCAGATAAAAATGGTAACTAATTTAGGGCGGGCACTTTCTGTCCTGATATCGGTCTTTCTTTGTGTTGTCCCGACAGATATTATTGCTGCTCAGGATACAACCATGTTCAGCGGGCATGGGTTCAGGATTTCCATGCCGGGCGTTGTTGATCCGTTTCAGAAGGAAATATTTTTTGGAGTATATCGAGACACTCTCAGGTCTCCAATTGGGCTGATGGAAGTTTCTTTTGGACAGAAAAAGACAGCCATAGCTGTTGACCCGGACTGGACATCCATTACCTTCACCGAAACACTGGATGAACGAATCTATAAAATTCCCTTTACTGCTCCTCTTGAGTGGTATCTCACAAAATTAGTCCGCCTTAATTCTCGTAAAAAATTACATGAAATTGCGCTGAAAGGGACCTCGGACAAAAGCAGGGATTCCCGGAAAGGAACCCGGTCAATAGAGGTCGTAGGAATGGAAATGGGTAAACTGGGGCGGGCCTCGCTGAGAGTAAGAGGGAATGTAAATATATCCGGTAAACTTGTTTTTCAGGACCAGGAGCTTGTCCGTTCCAGCATCAATGAAACGCAAAATACACACATCGAATTTGACCAGCGCCAGAACCTAAATATTGAAGGAAAGGTGGGTGACAGGATCACCGTTCTAATGGACCAGGATTCTGAGCGGGATTTTGACTGGGAAAACAATATACGTATCAGCTATCAGGGAGAGGAAGACGATATCATACAAAAGGTTGAAGCGGGAAATATTTCTCTGTCTCTTCCCGCGACACAATATGTGACCTTTTCAGGCCAGAATAAAGGATTATTTGGGTTGAAGGGGATCTCTAAGATTGGCCCTATAGATATCACGTCCATTGCATCCATAGAACAAACAAAAAAAGAACAGCAAAGATATTCAGGAGGGTCGGAGGCCCAGACAACCAGGATAAAGGACTATGAATATGTAAAGAACCAGTATTTTTTCGTTCATGAATGGTTTCGGAATGGAATTTTATCTGATACATTAACTGCAGATACAACAGGTCTCCCCTATCAGGGAAACACATTTGTGATTCCGAGCTTTTATCCTTTAAGAAATGGCCTTCACCTGATTGGTAATGCAAAGATAGCTAACTTTGAACTGTACAAACTGGATTTGAGCAATAACCCTGCCGCAGATGTGGGTGTTGCGTACATTGACCCTTCAGACTCTCTTTATGAAGAAGATGAGAGTAAGGAAGGAAATTTTCTTAGGATGGAGCGCGATACAGAATACTTTATCAGTGAAGACCTGGGATTTTTCCGGCTTCGCTCTCGGAGCATGGATGAGATCATTGGATGTCATTTTGTGTTGGTAAATCGGGACAACGGAGACACCCTTATAACGGTGGGCTCAGGAATCTCTCCTGGTGATAGCGTTGGAACACTCAAATTGAAAATGATAAAACCTCAGTCACCCCATCCAAATCATCCCACCTGGGACCTCATGTTTAAAAATGTATATTATTTAGGAACTACAAAAATCAACCGTGAGGGGTTTGAAATTAAATTGGTTAACGAACGCCTGACCCCTCCCAGTCATCTCAATCCTTTGGGCTATACCTATTTAAGCCAATTTGGCCTTGATAGCCTCAGTGAAACAGGGACAGCCGTTCCGGATGACATCATTGATATGGATAACCCCAATATTGTGAACATGGTAACAGGAGAGTTGATCTTTCCGGCTTTATCACCATTTGTAGCTGATACAACCACATATACTTCAGGAAGTGATACCCTTGATTTTAATGGTGAAGGGAATGGGAATGTTACTCTCTACTCAGCTCTAGGTGATGGTAAAATGTATACCTCTACGATCAACTCTGAATATACGGGTGACCAGCGGTTTACAATTGAAGCTGAATATTCAAACCCCAGCTCATCCATTAGTCTTGGATTTATGCTGGTAGAGGGAAGTGAAGAAGTTCTATTAAATGGCATCAGACTTACCAGGGGGATTGATTATCAAATCGATTATTTTTCAGGGACAATTGTTTTGGGGGAAGCCGCTACAGACCCCAATGCGAATATAGAGATACTGTATGATAAACACGAATTGGTATCCTTTGACAAAAAAGTGATCTTGGGCAGCAGAGCTCAAATGGATTTAGGGAAAAATTCGTTTATAGGTGCGACCGCGCTGTTTTTTGACCAGTCTGTGATGAACGAAAAAATAGAGGTGGGATACGAGCCAACACGGAACTTTATCTGGGACCTGAACGGCCGATATGAGTTGGAGATGGACGGACTTACACGCGCACTGGATAATCTTCCAATTATAGAAACAGAAAAAATGTCTACCTTTTCCCTGGAAGGTGAAATCGCACAGGTCATCCCAAACCCAAATCCTATAAATAATTCGGAGACCGGCGATCCAAATGGCGTAGCGTATATTGATGATTTTGAGGGGGCAAAACGAACATCATCTCCTCCAATTCAAAGGCGATACTGGAAAGAGGCGTCAGCACCACTTGATTCTAGTGGAATTGCCTTTCCTCAAAACTACAGGCTAAAAACTAACTGGTACAATCCATATGGACAGGTCAGGACCAAGGACATCTGGCCTAACCAGTCCACATCTGTTCGGGCGCAAAATGAGACCACAGATATTATGGTTTTAAAACTGGAGAAAAAACCATTTCAGGATGTTTTTGATCCAGATAGTCTTTGGGGAGGAATTACCACATCTTTTTATTCAGGTGATTACGACCAGACCCAGAGCAAATTTTTTGAGATATGGTTGAACGGAACGAAGGGTGATCTAACAGTTAACTTGGGAAAAATAAGTGAAGATAAAAATGGTGATGGATCATTAAACACGGAAGATATCCCTGAAGCAGGTTTAACTCTTGGGAATGGGTTTCTTGAAGACCATGAGGATGTGGGATTGGATGGGTGCTTCGATGAGCTGGAGGATGGCTTGGGAGGATGTTTTGGTTTTGATAACGATGGAGATGGAATATCCGACGAAGAAATATGGGATTATATTGACAACGATGGAGATGGATCTATAGATGAGGATATTGACAGCTCCATTCCCATCCCGGGATATTCAGAAACAGACCCAAATGGAGATAACTGGAACTATTCTGAGGGGAGTTCAAACTATTCACAGGTTAATGGTACGGAAGGCAATGGGACCGGCACTCAAATCCAGGAAGGGGGAAAATATCCTGACACAGAGGATTTGGATCGCTCTGGATTCATTGATAAAACAAATGATTATTTTTCTAAAACTATTTCCCTTGAGCCAAACCATCCAGATACATCTTATCTTGCTGGTGAAACGGAGAAAAATGGTGTTACCACCGGGTGGCGCTTATATCGGATTCCGCTAAGCCATTTTGGTAAAGTTTCCAATATTGAGTGGAATGAGATTCGCTATCTTAGATTAATTTGGTCAGGAATTCCCAGTGATCTAGAAAAGCTTCTGGTTGCCAGGATAGAGTTGGTGGGAAATGAGTGGCAGGAGTTGGGAGTGTCCCCCATGTCTGAAGATACCTACACTAGAAATGACAGTATTTTTTCCATTGCGGTTATCAATACAGAGGACAATGCTGACTATATACCCCCCAAAGGTGTAAAGGGAGAATACGACCGTATTAATGAAATTCGATCAAAAGAACAGTCATTAGTATTAAAATTTGATTCCCTTCAAGTTGGGAACAAGGCCGCCGCACAAAAAAACCTTATTTCTCTTACAGGCGATCGGGCAAAAAGTTTTCTCATCTATGATAAAATGAAAATGTATGTCTACGGAAAATCAAGTGATTGGATTCAGGCGGACAATTCAGATGTGGATGTATTTTTAAGGTTTGGATTGGGAGATGATTACTATGAGATCACCCAGCCGGTTTTTGAGGGATGGGATGAGCAGTTGAACCGAAATAAAATTGAGCTGGATTTAAACTGGTTAACAAAACTGAAAGTGCAAGACTCTGAGAATGTAAACAAAGTGCGAGATACCGATACCCTCATCGTACGTGATAATATCAGAACATACGTTTTTACTGACGAACTTGGTGACTCTACTGGGAAAAAAATCACCATTAAAGGACAGCCCTCTCTGTCAAGGATTCAGTTTTTCAAAACAGGGATTCTCAATGACCACCCGGGCCAAGCTATCTCGGGAGAGGTATGGATAGATGAATTAAGGTTGAGCGGTGTGAAAAAGGATCGAGGAGTTGCGATGAGAATGCAGTCAAAGTTTTATTTAGCTGACCTGGGAAATACTTCCATCGTTTACAGTCGTAAAGATGCAGATTTCCATGTGCTCCAGCAGCGGTTAGGAAGTAACAAATCCAGTGAAGATATACGGATTAATAATAGTTTTAATCTTCACAAACTCCTTCCAAAATGGATGGGATTGAGTATTCCCCTGAGCTCTTCATTTTCAAGACTAACAACCCGTCCAAAGTTTTATCCTGGAACAGATATTTATGCTGACCAGGGTAACACTCCAGATTCCATTATGACAAAATCACAGAGCTTGAGCTTTAGTTCTTCTATCTCAAAGTCCAGCAAATCGGATAACAAATTAATTCGTTTAACGTTGGATAATATTAAAGGGAACTTCAGTACATCCAGGTCCCTGAAATCCAGTGAAATTATGGAGAAGGAAGAAAATCAGACATACACAGGAAAATTAAGTTATGGATATTCATTCGGAAGGGATAACTATGTAAAACCATTTGGATGGATGAATTCAGTTCCCCTGATAGGGAAAAAAATGAGTGAATTTCAAATGTACTACACACCATCTTCAGTAAATACCAGCATAGACTTCAGTGAAAAACTAACAGAAAAACTTTCACGATCTGGATTGAGGTCCCCGGATATTTATAATCTAGGCCTGAATCGTTCCTTTGGATTAGATTACAAAATGTTTAGCAATTTAACTATAAAATACAATCAAAAGTCAAAATCCAATATGAATGATTTTCGAGGTTATGTGTGGAAAGCGGTTAAGGATATGGACCCTGGTATTGTCACAAATGTAACGGAAAACCTCACAACAAATTTTAATCCTGAACTTTTATCTTTCTTGAAACCAAACATATCTTATTCTGCAGGATACCGTTGGGACAAACCATTGAGCAGCACAATTGATGGTGCTGATATTGGGACCCAGATCCGTTTTTCTACCAATCTTTCGTTGAGTCTCACACAAATCATTGAATCGGTGTATAAACCTCCTTCCAGCAAAAAGTCTGGGTCGTCACAAGGACGGAGCAGAACACGCTCCCGTGTACAACCGGAGGGAGAAAATGATGATAAAGATAATAAAGAAGGTAAAGGAAATTTTATTCTGAATGCAGTGCACGGATTTTTTAACCGAATTGACCCGCTAAATATCACTTATACCGAAACAGTGAATCGAACTGCAAGAGGTGTCCAGGGAGCTGTCCCGGTTGGTTATAGATTTGGTTGGCAATCGGACCATGGACTAAGTCAGGATTCTGCCAGTATAGGTTCCAACATAGGAAATTTTGACCACAAACAGGATATATCTTTGAGGTCAGGGTTCAAATTAACTAAAAAAACAAGTGTCAGTCTTTCTTTTGGCGAAAATGTTTCTCAAACTATCAGCGGGTCAGGGGTAGAACAAAGGTCAATCCAAAGGGATTTTTTGCCCTGGGGAGAAAGGCTGGAACAAGGTCTACCATTTTTCGGATGGAGCATGCGGATGTCTGGACTTGAGAAGTGGCCTATTTTGAATAAATTTGTTCGTTCTGCATCTTTGGACCACTCCTTCAGCGGAAAAGAATCACGGTCATGGCAATTTGAAGATGTGAATGCTGGTGCGGTAAACCTTCTAGATATGAGTTCATTTATTGATACGTTTAAGGATTATGAAAAACAGGGAAAGGTCAACGCTAGTTTCTCACCTTTGATAGGCATGTCACTATCTCTCGGGAAGGGGGTCTCCGTACAGATTCGACAGAACATGAGTCAATCACTAGATGAGATGCCTACCGGATTAACACTAAAAAAAGATCGATCCCTAACGACAAGCGCAAGCTATAACCATAAGGGAGGTTTTAAGATCCCAATTCCGTATTTTGAAGATATGGATATTCAGAATAATGTGAATTTCACATTGAATTTTGACATGAACAATAGTGAGACATGGGGAACTAAAAATAAAACCGAGCTGGCCCAACAGGCTCTATCTTCCAGTTGGAAAATTGGGACCCGTATTTCGTATTCCTTCAACCGGAATGTGAGTGGTGGCATTATTTATGAGTATCGTGAAAATGAAACCAAAACCACCGGTAAAAAAATTGACAGAGATTTCGGATTTGATATCAATATTTCAATTAGCGGATAATTTATGATAGATTATTTGACACTAAGGTTCTCTGTTATTCTTCGTATTCCTGTGATTATTGTATTCTTAATATTGGTTGAAGGGTGCACTGTCTCAGTACCTGAGTTTTCAGGAGAGGCAGCATTTAATTATTTGGAAAAACAATGTTCCTTTGGTCCTCGAAATCCCGGTTCAGGCGGACATGAACAATGTAAAGGTTATCTTATCCATACACTTTCTGGATTCGCAGATAGCGTCTTCTCACAGCCATTCCGTCAATCCATTCCCGGGAGACCAGATACGTTGGAAATGACGAATATTGTCGGAATATTTTTTGGGTCAGCTGAAAATTCCTTATTGCTTGGGGCCCACTGGGATACCCGTCCCACTGCAGACCATGATATCAACCACGAACGTAGAAACGAACCTATTTTAGGCGCTAATGACGGAGCAAGCGGAGTTGCTGTTCTTTTAGAAACTGCTCGTATCTTAGCTCAAAATCCTCATGACGAAACAATATATATCGTATTCTTTGATGCTGAGGATCTAGGGATTGAGGGAAACCCTCGTTCCTATGCATTGGGAGCTCAGTTTTTTGCAAAAAATCTACCCATCCCAAAACCAGATAATGCCATTATATTAGATATGGTGGGTGATTCAGAGCTACATCTTCCTATAGAACGAAATTCTTATGCCCAAAACCCAACTCTGGTGAAAATATTGTGGACGCTCGCTGATGAGTTGGAGTTGGGCGCATTTGATAAACAGTTGCAATATGAAATTTATGATGACCATGTGCCGCTCTGGGAAGAAGCTCAGATACCCGCAATAGATATTATTGATTTTAATTATCCAAATAGATGGTCAAATTTCTGGCACACTCATGAAGACACCCCAATACATTGTTCTGTTGAGAGTCTATATCAGGTGGGCACCCTTATAAATCACTATATTTTTGATCGTTAAAATGAAAGACAAAAAATTATCATTTATTTTATTTTTTGCAATCTTTCTTATTTCATCCTGCGATGAGCAGTTTCCAGTGGAGGATGCCAAAACTGATCCCATAACCAATCCTCGATTTATATTCCTGAGAGAATCCAATTTCCTTTATTTTGAGGTGTCATGCAAAATGGATTTTGAGGGAGACTCTCTGTCGTCTGTGTTAGTAGAGTGGTACGGGCAGGGGGCGGCAAATACGGATTCTATCTGGCTGAATGATAATGGAAAATTTGGTGACATAATTTACGGTGATGGGCTGTATTCCCACAAAATCTCCAATGATTTGGACTCAATTAATAATATTATCCAACCAAGCCTGATTGGAGAAGTCTCATATAAAATTTTGGGAACTTATGGTGTAAACAAATTTGAATTGTTTCAAACAACCTATCTGCAAAATATCCCTCCAATCATTTTATCAATAACCGCTCCAGATACAATTCACAGACCTCCCGGAGGGGAGGTAGATTTTGTCCTCATCACTGCAGATATATTTGATGAAAATGAAGGTGGTGATATTTTAAGCTGTGGGTTTACATCACTCCATATAGAGCCTGACACATTATTAAACAACGGAAATCAAATCTTAATGTATGACGATGGCAGTCTAGTAGAAATATATCCTGATTATTACAGCGGTGATGAAATCAGTGGTGACGGAAAATTCAGTATTCAGATCCCAATATTTGGTCCGGACAATCCATCAAATCAAACAAAAACCGGGACATTCCTTTGGAAATTCATCGCAAGAGACAACTCTTTTGAAATAAGTGAACCTGTGGAACATACTATTGTTGTAGAATGAAAAAATATTTCATACCAGAAATTTTTATTATCCTGTTTTCTTTTGGTTTTTCTCAAGGGCCCATACCATCGCAATATAAATTGAACGGTTTACCCAATAATTTCAAGACACTTTCTTCTGGTTTGAGAAGCAATGGTATAAGCGAAATTGTTTTACAGGGAGAGTCTACTGTTTGGTTGGGAACAGGGCGAGGGGTTTCCTATCTGGAGGATTCTGTGTCCATTGTTACGCTAGACACCCTGTTCATGAATAATGGAGAATATATTCTCCTTAATGATGCCATCTCTGCCATCGCAACATATGGTGAGCAGATATTATTTGCTTGTGCCTCTGGTGATAACTTAGGAGACTTTGGTACAGGGATATTCTATAGTGATAGGCCAAATCTTATAAGTGATACTCTGCAGGTCCATCACATGCAGCCTATGGAATATTCTCAGGAACCATATATTCTTCAGCCCATAGGAACTGGTTTTTTCAATATGTTGCCGATTACAACTCACTACAATAATATCACCTATGATTTGGCGGTCACCTCAAATTATGCTTGGATCACCAGCTGGGCAGGAGGGTTGAGGCGTATATCAGTAGATTCGCTTTCAAGTGAAAATGCAAAATGGTCACCAATGCCGCTTCCGGAGGATCATCAAATTGAGCTTAACACCTGTGATGCAACCACTTTTGATGATAGCATGAATGTTATCCCTGGCTATTTTTTGAATCCAAGAGATCCTGGTAGCGGAGGAAATCATAATCATAAGGGTTTCTCCGTTCTCGCATATAGTGATACGGTGTGGGTTGGTACAGCTAATGGGATCAATCGAGGTATTGTAGGAGGGAACGGATGTGTGGATTGGGTGCATTATTCATATCAGAGCCATAACATCTCTGGAAATTTTGTAGTGGGGCTGGGATTGCAGGTGTGGAATGGTCAACGTATTATTTGGGCGGCAACCATGAATGCTGATAGCTATGGTGAACAGAGGGGGGTCAGCTTTACCACAAATGATGGTGATACGTGGGAGACAACTTTGATTGGTGAGAGGGTTTACAATATTTCAGCAACAGACTCAGTTGTGTATGCCAGCTCAGAGAACGGACTTTGGAAAACCATTATTAATCACCCTGATGACCCTGTGGTGTGGGCATTGTACAGTCCTATGGTTGAACAGAACGAATACTATAATCGGGAAATTCTCACAAATGTTGTGTATACCGCAGCTCTGGATGATAGAGCTTATTTTCCGAATTTGACCCTCTGGGTGGGGACACCGGATGGAGTGGCGAGATTGCTAAATCCAAACGAGAATGCATGGAGTATTTATCAGGTTGAAACAGATCAAGATGAGGTATTTGCCTATCCCAATCCATTTTCTCCCTCAGTGGATAATGTAGTAAATGGTGATGGCTATATTCGGTTTTCCACCGGACCGAACCCTATAGGCAGGGCGGAAATCACGGTGTATAATTTTGCTATGGAAAAAGTATTTTCTAGAAGGTATGACCGGAACATTGATTCTGGCGAGCTCAAGTGGGATGGAAAGGATAACAGCGGATATTTAGTAGCGAATGGAGTTTATTTTGTACATCTAAAAATATCCAATTATTTAAACCCTGAAAAAAATTGGCAGGATCGCTGGATAAAAATAATTGTTGTAAAATGAAAAATAAAATATATATGTGCCTGTTTTTTTTAATTGGGATTTTTTCCATTTCATCTACCCTCAATGGCCAGGATTTTGCGCGATTTCCCGGTTCGTTTTTGCGAATGGGCACCACTGCCAGAGCGGTTGGTCTTGGGAGTGCCTTGACAGCTGATTCGCATCACGGTCTGACAGGAGTGTACAATCCCGCTGGAACTGCATTTTTGGAGAAAGGACACGCTACCACAGGGCACCAGATATTATCATTGGACAGACAGCTGTCCTGTGTTGGAGTCACCATAAAACTGCCTCCTACTGCTGGAATAGGGATCGCATGGATTCATGCGGGGGTAAACCGTATTGAAGAAAGAAATTCACTGGGGGAATATTTAGGGAGAATCAGTACGGGAGAAAATGCTTTTGTTTTGAGCTTTGCTCAAAAGTTTTCGGGTAGGATTTCTTTTGGACTTAATGCTAAAATTATGACTCACACTCTACCTATTTATGATGAAAAATTAAGTGGGACCGCTGTTGGCGTGGACGTGGGGCTTATGTATAAGCTGAATAATTCTATCCAACTTGGTGGAGTTGTCCAAAACCTCAATGCAAAGTATCAATGGAAAACCAATACAATCTTTGAAGAAACTGGGACAATTTATTATGATAATTTCCCAGTGATTTATAGAGCAGGAATCAAGACAAGGTTTGTAAATTTTCAGGTCCTGTGTGATGTGGAATTTGTTACTAACAACTCAATGTTATTGGGGAAAAGGTTAAATGGAGGTATAGAATATTATTTAAATGAAAATATTACGTTCAGATCTGGCTTTGGAGAAAAACGATTTGGTATTGGGTTTGGATATACCTATTTCAAATTAGATAATTTTGGTGTTACCTTGGATTATTCAGCAGTAGTGGATGAAGTACAGAAATTTAATGGTATAACTCATGTTATTTCGTCCTCATTCAGTTTTTAAAATGGTATATAAAACACAATATCATTACACCATAGGAATCATCTTCATGTTATGTGTTGGCGGACTAAAAGGTGTAGGGTCACAATTTTTAAATGTCCCTGGTTCTGTTAACGAAATAAAATATGGGACCCAAAATGCCTTGATCTATTTTCCGGAAAACCGGATGGGGAGATCGAGTCTTTCTGTTAGTCACAATGATTGGTATGGAGATTTTTCAGTTATATCGGTGGGTATTGCTAGTCCTATATTTGGTGCTCAGGGTTTGCTGCGATTTAAATATGGAGGGTTTGAAAATCTGGAGCTAAGAGATGAAGTTCCATCTGATGATCCGCTGAGTTTTTACTCCGCATTTGGCTTGGATGTTGCTGGAGGATTTCAATTTCAGTTCAACGATATTCAGACTGCTGTACTTTTACGGATGGTTCAATTGAGAATACATACTCATTCTTCTTCAGGGCTATCGGGAAACATCTCCATGCTGAAGCCAATTAACAGGGACTGGAAGATGGGTTTTTCTTTGGCCCATTTTGGGTTTATGGACTCATATATTAATGAAGAACCTGCACTGCCTGTAAGTGGAAATTTACTTGTGGAACATAGGACTGTTTTTCAAGAGCTACAGAATACTTTCTCGTTTTCTGGTGGTTTTATACCATCATTAGATAACTATATTTTTTCTGCAAATAACGCTGTTTTATGGAGAAATTTAAACCTATCCCTTGCTTCTCATATAACAAAGAATCTCACTCATGTTTCAGGATCAATATCCTTTTTGATAGGGATGTATCAAGTCCAATATGGCTTTCAGTTAGGTGACAATAAATTGGGGATTTCTCAGGTTTTGGAGCTAATTGTTTTATTGCCATAAAATATAAATTAATGTACCCGCAAGAATACAAATAGGAATTTATTTTTTTTCAGAACTATTAAAACAAGAAAAATGAGGTAATATTTTGGTCATTAAATGTGAGGTATATCGGAACACAGAAATTGAAAGTGTTCACCAGGTGTATGGAGTAGCTGTTGGCTCTAACAAAAAAATATTGTTTTCATCCGGTGATCCTCATTATACTACCTGTATACGCTCATCGTTAAAACCTTTTCAAGCATCTGTATGTGTAGAAACAGGAGCTGCAGATGCGTTTGGTTTTAGTGACAATGAGCTGGCGGTCCTGTGCGCTTCCCACAACGGCGAAAAAATCCATACCTCAACCGTTTCAGGTATACTGAAAAAAATTGATATTGATCCCTCTTATTATAAGTGTGGCGTTCACTCTCCTTATGATAAAAAAACTAAAATTTCCTTACTGAAGGGTGGAGAGGATTTTAATCCATTGCATAATAACTGCAGCGGTAAACATTCAGGAATGCTTGCAACGGCAAAGTATTTGGGTTTTGATTTGAATGAATACATAAAATTTAGGCATCCGGTGCAGCAAAAAATCGTTTCTGCTTTGGAACGATATACCGGACAATCAGGATTTAAGTTTGGGATTGACGGTTGCACTGCCCCAACACCCTTTATGTCACTATATAGCATTGCGTTATTATATCAAAAACTTGCTTCAGGGAGTGACCCAATTTTATCCAGGTTATACGATGCAATGGTTACACACCCTTATCTGGTTGCGGGACGGAAACGGTTTGATACAGATTTTATGGAAGCCATGTCTGGTCGAGCAGTAACGAAAGTTGGAGGGGAAGCAGTGAGAGGATTGGGAATTCGCCAGAGAGACGGAAATGTTATTGGAATAGCATTAAAGGTATTGGATGGTAACCAGAGAGCTGATCCACCGGGCATGATGACACTACTGAGAGAATTGGATTTGTTGGAACAGAGTGAGTTAGATAAGCTGGCAGACTATGAAACTATTAAATTAATTAATCACAGAAAAAAAATAACAGGGAAAATAACGGGTTCAATTCATAATTGATATGAACAAACATTTTATAGGGCCCCTTATTTTATTTTGGGGTTTTGTTTTTACTCAAACCTGTCCACCGCAGGATACAGTCCTCATAGTCCCTACTCAGAATTTATGGAATATCCCCACTGAGAATAGCTGGGATGGTCTGGAAGTGATGACGTGGAATGTTAAGCAATTTCCTTTATCTAATAATACGGTCTCTTATTTGAATGAGGTATTGACAGATTTATTGCCGGATGTAGTTGTGTTTCAGGAAATAAATGATTTGTCATCTTTTCAAGATTTGAGTTCTGCGATTACAGCCTATGATTTTATCAATACGAATTATGGTTACAATCTCGGTTTGGCTGTCCGGAGTGACTGCATTACTATATTGGATTATGAGACGCTTTTCCCAAACAATGGTTACGAATTTGCTTACCGCTATCCTTTAAAAGCAGAATTGCGGTGGTCATGTGGTGATGCTGTGTTGGAGTTCCAATTAATTAACATACATTTAAAAGCTTACGATGATGGTTGGCAACGGCGATTTGACTCCTGTGAGATTTTAAGAAATTATATTCAATATCAGATTGAAAATGTTGGCCAGACAAATATTATCGTAGCTGGTGACTTTAATGATGAAATAGATGATCCAGAGGGTAGTAACTCACTGTGGCCTTTAGTTTCAGATCCAAACAGTTATTTTACTACAACACCCATCGCCGGGAACAGTTACTATGATTCCTATCCATGGAGTAATTATGCTGGACTGTTAGATCATATTCTTATTTCATCCGGACTTTTTGATGAAAATGACTTATCTGGTGAAATCGAAACTCTGAGAATTGATGATTACATGGGATCTTCCACCTATCAGAATCATATTTCGGATCACCGCCCTGTGGAATGGAAGATTTGGCTGGAAGCTATTGATATACCAGAGGGACTCGTCATCAACGAGGTTATGCAAAATCCATCCGCTGTTCCTGATATTTATGGTGAATGGTTTGAATTGACAAACATTGGTAATACAGTGATCAATATTAATGGGTTGGTTCTGAAAGATAATAACGGCGATTATCATAGCGTTGTCAGCGATGGTGGAGTATTGATTCTCCCGGGTGAGTTTCTTGTTCTAGGCAGGGAAGGAGATGTTAATTTAAATGGAGGTGTCGAGTTGAATTATGTTTACAATAATTTTAATCTAGGCAACACGTGGGACCAAATTATTATTCAGCATCCAACAGGATTGATCATAGACGAAATATCCTACGATAACGGAGAAACATTTCCAGATCCAACCGGCGCAAGTATGATGCTGGTGGGTCCACCTGAAGATAATGAACTGGGTGAAAATTGGGCTTCTTCATCCCAATCCTATGGTGACGGGGATTTTGGTACTCCCGGCTCATCAAATTTTTCTGATGATGGACTTATGGTAACTGTAAGCGATGGGTGGAATCTTATTGGGTTGCCGGTTATGGTGGAAGACCCTCATTATCAGTCAGTTTTTCCTTCGTCTGTGTCAGGGACCTTGTACGGCTATAATGGTGTATATACCGAAGAAGAAAATGTGATGAATGGGCATGGATATTGGCTCAGATTCAGCGAGACTGAAAATCTTTTCATTGCAGGTCAGGAAATTAACACTCTATACATTTTATTGTTGGAGGGGTGGAACTTGATTACCGGGATCTCCCAGGAGTTTTCAGTCGAAGACATTGAGGACCCTGAGGGTATTATTATCTTGGATACTTTTTATGAATTTGATGGCACCTATACCAACGTAAGTTCATTAGAGCCTGGAAAGGGGTGTTGGGTCAAAGCAAATTTGTCTGGAACAATAGCTCTAACATTTTCCGTGTATTAAATAAAATATTTCTTAATTTTGTTTCAATAATTTGCTGATTTTTGTGCTGTTCATACACAAAAAATAAAAAACGCTACTTTTTGTAAATTTTTTAATATTGGGAATTGCTATTATGAAAAAATTAATTGTTCTTACGCTCTCTCTTTTTTTACTTCTGCCTTTTGTTATTTATGGTCAATCTACATACAGCTGGGAAGATGGTGGTACTATTCTGGGATATTACGGTAACTTATCAGATCCACAGAATGTTGGTTCAACCAATGGAGTCAATCCCTATGATGGGTCTGCCATGTTATCTGTTTCTGAGGCTCCCCTGAGCGGTACCCCGCAGGCATTTGTGGCATGGGTAACTGATTTATCTGCCGGGGATGAAGTTACCGCCTGTTTTTATGGATATGATGATACTCCGGGTTCGTCCCCCTCACTTAGGATATGGGGCAGCTGGTCAGCAAACGATGATATCGATTCTTATCAAGGTTCTGCCGATGGAAATACTGATTACACTGATGGCTCAGGTTGGAGTCAAGTTTGCCATACTTTTTCCACAAGTCAGGAGAACTGGAGTCCTGGAGAGGCACTGATTGTTCAAGCCCGCTTATATAGTGGTTCGGAAGATCCAACAGTTTATTTTATTGATTTAATCAGCGTGGATGCACCTGAGACAGCGATGGTTAACTTCCCAGGGGCTGGCGCGGGTGGTGCCAATGCAGGAGATGATCAATTTGTCAGTCCGGGAGATCTCGTTACTTTGGATGGCTCTGCGTCTCAGGGTGATATTGTCCTTTATTTGTGGCAGCAGACCGCTGGCACATCGGTATCCTTGTCTGGAGCTGAGACACCAATTGCTACCTTTACCGCTCCAGAGGAAGGGGGAGCACTTACATTTGATCTTACTGTTTACTATGACAGTGGTGAATTTGAAACTGATGATGTATCTGTGAACGTGGTTTCTGAGATGACTATTGCTGAAGCACGTTCCGCAGGTGTTGGTATAGGAACTACCATAGAGGGAGTCGTGATTTCCCCAAACTTTCAGAGTGGAAACTCAGAATATACGATCCAGGATGAAACTGCAGGTTTAGTAGTGTTTGGCCCCGGTTTTGATATGGGTGTGAACTATGGAGATTTAGTTAGAGTGTCCGGTGTTACTGACGAATATAACGGAAAGTTTGAGCTAATTGTATCCTCGGTGGATGATGTTGAAAATTTTGGACCCGGAGCAATCCCAGATGTTCAGGTAATCACCGTGGCTCAGCTATCGTCAAATGGTGAAGAGTATGAAAGTGAACTTATTATGGTCGAGGGTGTCACTGTTGTCAGCGGAGAGTGGCCCGCTGAGGGTGATTTTGCCAACCTGACCATTGTAGACGATGGTGCAACCACAGCTACTATGAGGATTGATGATGATACAGATGTTGATGGTAGTCCAGAACCTGTGTGGCCTGCCAACGTCACCGGTGTTGGGAGTCAGTATGACTATGATCCTCCATATGATGAATTCTATCAGTTAATTCCGCGGTTCGTTTCTGATTTTCAAGCCACAGATGGTAACCAAATACCTCACGCTGATGCGGGGGAGGATCAGGCCGTTGACCAGGGTGTTGTAGTGACACTTGATGGATCAAATAGCTCTGATGCTGATGGAACAATAGTTGGTTATATATGGGAACAGGTCGAAGGTACTCAGGTAGCTTTAAGTGATTATGAAGAACCAATTGTTACTTTCACCGCTCCCAATGATAATGCGACATTATTATTTAAGTTGACCGTATACGATAATTTAGGGGCAATTGGAATAGATTATATATCGGTAGTCGTTATTTCAGGAGAGATATCAATTTTTGACATCCAATATACAACTGATGCTGGAGATGGAACCTACCCTTCACCAATGGATGGAGCAGATGTCGCCGTTATAGGAATTGTTACTGCCAAAGGTTTTTATTCATCTGGCAACTCAAATCGGTTCTTTATTTCGGACCCGGAAGGAGGGCCTTGGCATGGAATTTATATTTTTAATTATGATGCGGAAGTGGAAATTGGTGATGAGGTAGCAGTTTCGGGTTCAGTTACCGAATTTTATGGATTTACCGAAATCAGTTTTACCACAGTTACAATTTTAAGCTCTGACAATCAAGTCCCAGAACCCATAGCGATTACAACCGGAGAATTGGTTTCTGCCGCCAGCGCGGAAGAGTATGAAGGATGTCTTGTGAAAATCGAGGGTGCGGTGGTCACTCAGCTACCTAATTCCTATGGTGAGTGGTATGTTGATGATGGTTCAGGTGAATGCCAAATAGATAATGGAATTTTTGATTATTCTCCGACCGAGCTTGGAGAAGAGATTGCTTCAATTGTTGGGGCCGTGGACTATTCTTACGATGCATATGCTATCAATCCCAGGAATGCGGGGGATATTGGTGGTGGTACGGGGGGAGATGTCAGCATTTATGATATCCAATACACTACAGAGCAAGGTGACTATTGCTACGAAACACTCATGACAGGTCAAGTTGTGACAACGTCCGGAATTGTGACACATGTTCATTCAGTTGAGAGTCCAAATTTCTTCTTACAAGATCCAAATGGAGACACTTGGAGTGGTATTTATGTTTTTGATACATCAGTGGGACCGTCCATAGGAGATGAACTAGAAATAACAGCAACTGTAAACGAATATTATAGTTTTACACAATTAACAGATGTGACTGTTGCAACTACGATATCCTCAGGAAATACTATCTCTCCGGCTACAGTTACCGCGAACGTGATAGGGATTGCCTGCTCCGAATCTGGGGAAATGTATGAAAGTATGTTAGTGAGCTATTCAAATGTGACATTTGAATCTGTCGATGAATATGGAAATTGGACAATAACTGATGGAACGGGAACGGCAATGATTGATGACTATTATTTTGATGGGGATTGGCCCACAATTTCAGAAGGTGATTTTTTTGAAAGTGTTTCGGGAGTGGTTGGGTATAGCTATAGTGAGTTTAAACTCTACCCTCGAAATGAAAATGATTTTAACACAGAATCTGGAGAAAGTAGCGTTGATGTTGATTATCAGTCAGGCTGGAACATGGTAGGAATTTCTATGAATGTTGAGTCCACTGTGTATACTGATGTTTATACTGAGGCAGTGGCAGGAACCATGTATGGGTTCAATGAAACATACACGAGTGAGACTGAATTCAACCCCGGTGACGGTTACTGGCTTTATTTTGATAGTGAGGGGACCCAATCCATAACTGGTCAACCCATAAACACACTGGTAGTTCCTCTTTCAGCAGGGTGGAATCTAATTTCTGGTCCTTCAGAAAGTGTCAACATTAGTAATGCTATAGACCCTGATGATATAATTGTTCCGGGTACTCTTTATGGATTTAATGGAACATATGTATCTACATCTGACATACAGCCAGGTTCAGGATACTGGTTAAACGCAAGCAGTGCTGGAGAGGTGATTTTTTCAACTTCTGAAGTAGCGGCCAAAGAAACTAACAGTATAAATCCCCTGGAAGATGCATCACTGTTGACCATCAACGGACTGCCACTCTATTTTGGTATAGATATTCTAGATGAGGAACTAATGATGTTTTCAATGCCTCCTCTTCCTCCATCGAACAGTTTAAATGGTGAAAATAGGTTCTTTGATGTCCGTTTCGGTAATGATAGAAAGATTTTATCTGGAAACAGCCAAGTTCGGGTGACCGGGACCGAAGATGACCTTTCATTGTATTGGTCTATAAAGACAGATGAGGATTGGGATTTAGTCGACGAGTCTGGTAATAAAACATCTCTGAAAGGAACAGGTGAAACTATTTTAAATAATTTCAGCAACCGTTTTTTGTTGCAAAAGAGAGAACCCATTCCCGAAACTTTCACACTTTTCCAGAATTTCCCTAATCCATTTAATCCGGTGACCTCAATTAATTACGCGATCCCGGAGGAAAGATTTGTGACCGTCAGTGTTTACAATGTTATGGGACAAAAGATAGTGGATCTTGTAAACGAATTAAATACTGCCGGATATCACAACGCCACGTGGAACAGTACTGATATACATGGCTACCCTGTTTCAAGTGGGGTGTATATCTACACGATCACAGCAGGTGACTACTATGCTGTGAAAAAGATGATACTGATGAAATAAAAATTAGTAAAACATGGTACTATCAGTGCTGTGTCTCTTTATAACAAAATTATAAATAAAATATAGATCTGAAAAAAATATTCACCATACTTCTTCCTCTGTCTCTGACTGCCGGAACTGCTGATCATTTACTCTTTAACCGTATAGTGATCACTCCGACCAAAGCTGAAATGGTGGCAATTGTAAATCCCACATCTGCAATAGTGGACCTATCGGATTATTATATTACCGATGCGGTAGACACCTCCGGTGACAAATATTATTACAATTTACCCTCTGGCTCAGATTATTGGAGCGGTTCAAGTCTAGATTTTATAGCTCGTTTCCCGGAGAATACGACCATCGGTTCTGGGGACACACTTTTTTTAAGCCTTCATACAAAGGAGATGTTTGAAGAAGTATATTCCTTTTCACCAGATCTATCCCTGTTTGAGGATATGCTGGATGCCGAAGAAGGAGAGACTACAATTTCTTATGGATCAAATTTCCAGAGCATTCCTTTACTGCACGATGACCAGGAATGTTTAATTTTATTTCAATGGGACGGTTCAACTGAAGTAGTTAGAGATGTTGACTACTTTTTGTGGGGTGATAATTCTAATTCAGTTGATAAAACAGGTGCGGAAGGTTACAACCCGGATACTCCTGTTGAGGAACAGAGTTTCATTTATGCCCATGGTGAGGATTCAACCTACGTGAGGATTAGTGCTGAAGAGATTGGAGAAAATACAACAGGTGGAAATGGAATCACAGGGCACAATGAAACCAGCGAAAATCTTTCAGAATCCTGGCAAGTTATTTTGAGTCCACATATTGTTTATGGCTGTTTGAACGAAAGTGCCGCAAATTACAATCCGGACGCCAACACTGATGATGGTAAATGTTTTGATCTCACCATACAGCAGATATATAGTGAATATGAAGATGAGATAACGGTTCCCTGTGATGAGGGGTTGTCCATTAGTGGTACAACAACGATGGGTTTAGTTGTAAGCTATCAGGACAAAAGCAGTTCTGGTGGTCCTAAAATTATAACGATTGAGGATGATAATGGATACCAGCTTGACGCAGTTATCTGGGAGTGGAATCCAATGTCATCGGAGACTATAAGCCAATATGTTGACCACTATAATCCCACAGAGTATTATGTGCTGATTGAAGGTACACTCGGTGTGTATAACTGCAGCTTTCAGCTGGAGGTAGCCGGTGAGGATGATATAATCTATTATAGCGAGTATAGTCCGCAGGGTAATTTTATTCAGGACACCTCTATTGTTGAGGTCAAAATCAGTCCGGCTCCTTTTGTTATTATACCGAGCATGGGTGAACGCCTTGATTATTCTTATTCTTTTCCGGATGATTCACGGGTTATTGTACGGATATTCGATCTGGGAGGTCGGTTTGTTACTACCTTGGTGGACAGTTATTTTAAAGATGGTGGTTCTGTTATGCGGGACACAGATAATTCTGAATGGGATGGCAGAGATCATTTAGGGCAGATTGTTTCTCCCGGGACCTATATCATGCATATTGAAGCAAATCAATTCCGTTCGGGAAAATCATTTAATGATTATGCGCCGGTTGTTGTTGGTGTGAGATCAAATTGAAAACACATTTAAATATTTATTTCATAATATTATTATCTTCCTGGCTTATCGGCCAGACCGCCAGCGATTATCCCTATACCGGTGTAAATGGAAGCGCTTCCGTTGGGACAATGGCTTCAGCAACGGGAGGGATTCACAGTTTATTCCATAATCCTGCAACATTGACAGAAGTTTCAGATCATATCGTTAACGTGGGATCTGCAGAGTTGTATGGAATTCCATATACACATGCGGGCTGGATAAATTATGTTAAGGGAATTGGCGTGCTAGGGATTTCCACGGAATTTTCTAAAGTGGCATTTCAAGAGGTTGACTTATCTAAGGAGCAGAGAATTGGTATTTCCCATGGATTTTATTTACAGAAGGATAGAAATTCAACCTTGGCACTGGGGGCAACCCTAAATCGTTTTTCATGGACACTTGGGCACTCTGCAGGAACAGCAGGAGATGGCTCAGATGGAATTCCAGGAGGAATGTCCACGGCGTGGGGTTTGGATGTAGGTGTTATTGGTGTATTGCGGAAAAAACACAGGGTTGGAGCCTTTGTGAAAAATGCCATTTCATCCACGATTGGATCCAGCGGAACGGAGCAGCCCTTGCCGAAAAGAATTTCTGCTGGTGTTTCTTATACACCGTTCACTGGATTGATGACTTCATTTCTCTTTGAAAGAGTGTTGGGAAAAAATATTCAGATCAAGGGGAGTGTCCATTTTGATGTGAATCCTACACTGCGTATTATATCAGGAGTACAGTCCAATCCCAATCGTTTAGGTGCTGGATTTATTGTATCGTTTTCAAGAATAAAGATCGGGTATGCTTTATTGACACACCCAGTGCTACCTGTGGTTCATCAAACCGAATTAACCTATATTTTCCAAGAATAGTTCAAGATGCGATCGTTTTTTTTATCCATTATTTTTCCAATGTTATTAGCGGCAAACATTAATCTGAATTCTGCATCAAAAGATAAATTAAGCGGACTACCTCTCTCTGCCTCGCAAGTAGATGATATTTATTCATTTATTAATCAAAGAAATGGGATAGTAACCATTTATGATTTGCTTGAAATTGAATCGTTGACTATCAAAGATATAAATAAGTTAAAACCTCTGGTAGACATTAATCCTTATGAAGAATCTGCCTATGTTCGTGAACAAAATTTATCTTCATATAAAGTCAGGCAATGGCTGGCAGCAGAAGGAAATATGGAAGGATTGTCCGATGTCTGGCTGGACAGAATCTATAGACCCGGTAATGTCAACACGATGTCGTTTGATGATTTAAGTGCTCTTCCAAACCTGAGCCCGGTGGACGTTGCTGCTGTGATTAAGCAACAACGGAGAGGAGAAATAAAAGGATCATTTGAATTGAGGAATGCGCCAGGAATCAGCTACTGGGGCTATAAAAATTTAGTGGATTTTGTAAACTTCGAAACTCCATCTAAAGAAAACCCTTCATTTCATGGTCGTTTTTCACAAATGGTTCGAACTGTACCTGTTACCACAAATCCGGATGATGAGGGGTCCATTACCGCATTTAGAAATTCGAATCGTCCTGAGGTGTATCAAAAATTATCTTTTCAATATGGTTCACATCTGAAGTTTGGATTTTCACATCATCAAAACATGGGAAATCCGAAAGGAATTTATACTCGGAAAAAATTTGGACTTGTGGAAAATGTTGATATGGGTTTATTTCGATTGGATAGATTTATCCTTGGAAATTTTTCTGCATCTTTTGGGCAAAGTGTGATTTTTGAAACAGGCGATTTCTTTTCGCCCCGCCGAACGGGATTTGGATTTACAAAACGTGCTAGAGGAGTGTTTTCCGATTTAACTCGATCAAATCAATATATATTGAATGGAATAGCTGTGCAAATATCCAATCCATATTTCCGCAGTGCATTCTTTATGTCAAAAGCTTCCCGTGATGCCGTGATCAATAGAGACAGCTCATTTTCTACATTGATTGTAATGCATCCTCGCCTTCCCATGGGAGCGAATGAGGATTCACTGAAAATTGTTTCTCCGATAACCTCTTCTGTTAATGAAGTCACTTGGGGTGGAAATATCAGATTTATGCCGTTTGTAGGAGCACATATAGGTCTTACTGTTTACGAAAGTCTTTATGACAGGGTTCTCGATCCCAAAGTTGTGGAAACCATCACCGGTGGGGCGGATGACAATGAGCCTGAACTGGATTTAGCTTCCAATGCAAATGATTATGATGAATATTCAGGTGATGCTTTTTACCTTGCCTATATGTCCAATTCAGCAGACCCGGAAATTGCTGCCATGTATAAATCTTCTGGTTCCTCCTCCATATGGGATGAAGCTCAAAGTTACCGAAGAGTTTTAGGGTTTAATTATGGATTCGTTCTTGGAAATATTTCCATTCAGGGTGAATATGGTGAATTGTCTAGAAACTTTGATTTTTTTACTTTTAACGATGAACCGAATGCATTCCTGACCAGTCTATATGCACAATTTGATAATCTTACCTTTTTAGCATTGTACAGGGATTATGACCTTGAATTTGACAATCCCTATCAACGGTCCTTTTCCAATTATCAGCGCTACAAAACGTCTATTTTAGAAGATGGTTATTGGTTGGAAGACCCAGTATACAGTTATCTATACTCAGGGAACCCCCAACCTCAGTCAGAACAGGGATATTATTTTTTCACCCGTTATCAATTTCATAGATCCTTTGTTGGATATATGAATTGGGATACATGGACAAGAAAGGCAGATGATGCAAAATATTACCGCACAGTACTCACAGTAGACTGGAGACCTGTTTTCAATTACCGCATCAATATTCGCCAGAAATGGCAGGAGAGGGGGTCCTTTGATATTTTTCATCCAAGTCCATTTGATTCAAGAGAAACACGAATCCGTTTTCGTCTCAGGATGTCCCGTTTTAATCAAGTGGAGTTGCTGTATTCACGGGGATACACAACATTTTCCCCGAGACCAAGGCTTACAGAATCTGTTAGCCCTGGTGCAGAAATGAAGGTGGGAGATATCGGATCACCCGACGAATCTATTGGGATAAATGGCATCCACAATTTTTCTGACCAAATGACCTTGAAGGGAGGTGTATTATTTCTTCAAGGATTTTTATGGTATTTTGAAGATACAGATTTCCGACTCTTCTCCGCGGACCATGGAGCTGTACACTCTTGGATGTCTTGGCAGTTTTCGCCTTTAAATAATTTTTCTGTTAAATTGAAGGTAAGTCATACAAATTATAGCTCTTTTTCTACAATAACCTCAGGAAAATCAGGAGATGGGACTTGGGTTTCAAATCCTGTGGTAAATCAAACTGAATCAGATTTTAGATTACAAATTGACTATGCGATGTAAAACACCAATGAATAAATTTCTTCTGGTTCTTTTAGCAGGATTTACATCTGCTGGATATTCCCAGTTTCTCTTTAATCGTATTACCGGTACAGACCCATATCTTGTCTCTGCACGATCCTTTGCCTTAGGTCAAACGACCTACAGTGAAAATTCAACCCGCCTATTATTGATAAATCCTGCAGGATTGTGGCGACTTGGAGATGGCTTTTCATCTGAGTATCATTTAGGTGGAAACATTGGCTTAGAGCGTCGAGGGTTTGATCTTAAAGATTTTTTTGGAGATTACCTTACAACATCAGACTATGTCGTAAATCATACCAATAGATCATTTTCAGGGTTGGGTATTTCTGGTTCCAGAACTTATGGGACTACTCAAGTTTCAGCAGCTCTTTCCGTTGACCCGTTAACTTCTTTTGCATATAAATATGTGGAAGAAATTCGGGGTAAAGAGAGCTGTGATGATGGAATTATATGCAATAAGGATCCACTATTGGGATATCATCGTTTAGAAACTCGTGGTCAGTTGGACCGTTTTTCTTTTGGTTTAGGTATCCGATACAAATTAGACGATCGGTTTACATTGAACTGGGGTATTGCCTATCATAAAATCCCTGAGTCATCCGTTCATGATATTTTCATGGCAGATACCTTGCAAATCATGGATGGGTATTTGGGGGAAATACATCCAGCTGACAGAGTTGAGAATACACCGGGAGGTGGTTTTTTCAGTTATGGGTTCGAACTAAACACATGGAAGGGATTGCATTTTTCATTTGCCTTTGATCCAAAGTTAATAATTGAATCTAATTTTAACACCCCTTCTGTTTTGGACAGTTCTTCTGGGCTTCCTCTTTTTATAGCGGGAGACACATTATCCTTTCAAATTGAGGGAGTTCATTATGTGAAACCATCCCGTTTATCTTTGGGAGTTGCCTATACAACTCACGGAACAACACCTATATTGGTCACTGTTGATTATACCGTTATCGATTCCTATTCCCTTAAGTTGGTCAACAATCAGATATTCCACATGCTGAGATCAGCATCATGGCATTTAGGTCTTGAATACATAACAACTTCACAGATTCCGGTAAGGGTTGGATTGGTTTTTAAACAATCTCCGTTTCAGGTGTTGGATCCTCAGACGGTCTTTACAGTTGGTTCCAGCAAATCATTTGGGGATCTTCAGGTTGATTTTGCTGCAGGATTCCAATCAACCCAATACAAATACCCAGATCTGTTCCCCGTTGAAGATGATGTCCGACCCTCTCTTGATACGGTATCAGAATCCCTATTTAATTTTATGTTTTCATTCAAATATAATCTTTGATTCGCTTGAATGAACCACATTTCGTTTTTGGCTATTCTTTTTCTCATTTTATTTAATCATTTCAGGTTAAAGCTAGCAATATTTAGCACCTCATTCCTTCTTGAAGAGGAAAAATAAAGAGGGTATTATGAGAAGTATTTATTATCAATTATTTTCTGTCGCAATATTATTTACGGTGCAAATTTCTTTTGCGGGAAATAATAAAAGCCACTCTACAGTTCACCTCATAACGACCAACGATCTACATGGTCAGATTACAGGACAAAAGGCCACATTTATGAATCCAGAATATCCCCCTGATATTTTGGATGCCTCTGCCATGTATCACTATGTTAGTGAACTACGAAAGGAAGCAGAATCAAAAAAGGAGGGTGTTTTGGTGATAGATGGTGGTAATTTTTTTCAGGGGCATCCGTTTGGTATGGCAGACAGTGGAAAAACAATGATTGAGTGGATGAACCAGGTACAGTATGATGCTCTTGTACCGGGGAGTTATGATTTTATTGGTGGAGCTGATAATCTAAATGAGTTGGCAAAATCAGCACAATTTCCGTTTCTCATTGCGAACTTGGGAACAAGTGATTATTCCGATAAAATCAAATCATTTACAATAGTGCCCGTATCGGGAATTCAAATTGGAATTATAGGAATTATTCCACACAAATTGAATGAAACAGTGTTAGAACAAAATAGAAAGGGATTCTCAGTTTTACCTGAAATTGAGACGTTGAATCATTGGATTCCCATCATGAAAAAAGAGGGGGCTGAAGTTATTGTTGTTTTAACAAGTTTGGGGATTCCATGGGATAGGGATGAGGTGTATGCTGAGTTTTTAGATTCATTGAAAACAGGGTCATCTTCAAAATATGATATTAACAATGCCCTAGAATTAGGTTATTTTTCTGAAGAAGTGGACTTCATTATTTCGGGAGGTGTTAGTAAAGGATATCCAACCATATGGTATGATTCTCACAGCCATGTATTTATCACTCAGAACTATGGAAATGGGACTGAGTTTGGTCATCTACTTTTACATATTGACAAAGGCTCTCACCAATTTGTGGGGTATGAAACTGCAGTGGATGGTAGAATAGGTCAAACTATGCTGGCAGATGATTTTGTTTCTGAACCGGACATGAGTCAATGGATAAGGACAAATGCATCAACTGCATTAGATGAAGTATACAAAAATCCGGAGTGGATGCCGATCTTTGAAATCCCAACTCAGTGTGATATGAATGTAGGTGCTAGAGGAAGAACAAAAGTCCCAAACCTAAATTTACCTGAAGAGATTGAGATCATTACATGGAACACAGAATTTTTTCCCGCTCACAGGGATTCAACGCTCCCTGTTTTAGCAAATGTGATTTCTGATTTGAATGCGGATTTGATCGCATTTCAGGAGATCCGGTTTACCGGTTTTTTCAGTGGTCTCATGAATCTCCTGCCTGATTATGATTTCATTGTGTCTCAGCAGTCTTCTTTTATGGATCAAGCTATTATTTTTAAAAAAGATATGTTCACATTAGTTAATCAGTCTGAATTGTTTGCAGAAAATGATTATAATTTTGCCGGAAGGCCACCGCTTAGAGCTGATTTTCAATATCGATGCGGGGATGATATCTTAAATTTCTCTGTGATTAATCTCCACATGAAATGCTGTGACTCAGGATTGAAACGTAGACAAAAAGCTGTAGCAATGCTTCATGAATATATATCAGATGAAATGGATTCCGGATATGAAAATTTTATAGTCTTGGGGGACTGGAACGACGACTTGAAAGATAAAGATACGGAACACAGCTTCCACCCATTTCTGAATGATAAACGATTTTATTTTGTAAATGAACCGCTGGTCTATGATTTGTCAAAAGCATCCTATCCAAAAGAGCCTTATGTCAGCTATTTAGATCATATTGTCGTAACTCGGCAAATGGTTCCTGAGTCAAAACTCAATCGAACTGAAACACTTTTTATTGAAGATTATATTGGCGGATATTCAAAATATGAACGATATATTTCGGACCATCGTCCGGTTATGTTGGGGTTTGCTCCGTTCAAATAATTACAAAAGGACGGGAAGTCTTTTCTGTCTTTTTATATTTATATCTTGTGCGGTAGAAAAGGATGATGAAATGCCAGCATCCCAATTTTCAGGATTATCCTTCGGGACCGAAAATACAATTGAGATTCTGACATGGAACCTTGAAAATTTTCCTAAAGCAGATGAACAAACCGTTGAATATGTAGCCCAAATTCTAACTCATTTGAATTGTGATATTGTGGCTTTACAAGAAATAAGTTCAGGATCTTATTTTAATGTTCTCGTGAACCGTTGCAATCAGTTGGATGAGGGGAATGAATGGGTGGGAGTAAAAACATCCTCAGGAAGTTATGGGCTTGCATATATTTATAAAGCAAACAGGATAAATGTTGAAGATATATTTGAAATATTTGAGCAAGAAAATATAGCATTTCCCCGTGAGCCTTTTATTATTGATTGTGATATAAATGGGAGTTCATTTGTATTAATCAACAATCATTTAAAATGTTGCGGTGATGGTACGATTGACAGTATTGATACGAATATAGATGGTACCCCGGACATACCGAATGAAAATGATGATGAAGCCCGAAGACAGTCTGCATCATTTTTCCTTGAAGAGTATATTTTGAATAATTACTCTGAATCTAACGTTATTGTGGTAGGAGATCTGAATGATGATATTCATGAACCTAGACTCTCCAATGTGTTTTGGAACTTTATTGAAAATTCTGAACATTTCAAATTTGTTGATATGCAATTAGCATTAAATGGAGAGAACGAACAACACTGGACGTATTGGTCTTATCCTTCTTGGCCCAGTCATATTGACCATATTCTTGTCAATAAAAAATTATTTGATGAATTTGAAAATAATGCCTCAACAGTTACAACTATTGAATTAGAAGATTATTTCCCAAACGGTTGGGCAGATTATGATGAGTTTATTTCTGATCATCGACCGGTTGCTTGGAAATTTTCATTTTAATTTTGTTTAGATATTGAAATAGAACAACACCTTATTTACATTCTTAGTCCTGCTTTTAACAAAAACGAAGGTGTTCCATTTGAAAATAATCAGTTGTACATGAGGAAAGGTGTTCCCAATCTTTTCCTATGGATCCTAATTCTGGGATTTATTTCTTTCTCTAAAGCCCAGTTTTCATCAGACATATTTGATAAATATACATCCGTTGGACAGTTAGGAATGACGGTGACCAATTTTGGGATATTGGGTAACGGATGGAATAAAGTTAATGGTCAAATTCTTCCGTCGTGTCAATATAAGCAGCATACAACTATTCAAAGAGATCAGGTGGAACATTTTTCTTATGCTGGTCTATGGATCGGTGGAATTGTTAATGGAGAAAAAAGGGTGTCCACATCAATTGTGGATGGTGTTTTTGAATCGGGGGATGAGGGTTTTGAATATTTTTCTACATCCGGAATCGATATACGATCTTCAATAAGTTCAACATCCCAGGATTCAATGGCTCAATTTTATTCCCCCTTTGCAGTATCTCATCAAGATTTTTTGATTGATTTCCAAGATTATGGATTGGATACAGACGATAATTATAATATAACGAATCACACGCCTATGGGAATTGGTGTCCATTTAGAAACTTATGCCTGGAATTTTTCCTTTGCTGATGCTTTTGTGATTCTTAATTATACGATCACAAATCAGTCAGATGAAACTATTGATAGTCTATATGCCGGGCTTTGGACCGATGCGTCTGTTAACAATATGAATTTTTATAACAAATATGAGCCAGGAAGTGGATTCACATGGTATGATAATTTAGATGGATTTGATGAATCTACTGATGAATCAGGATTTTCACGGGATATTGCTTATCAATATGATGCAGATGGTGATGATGGGTGGGCAGAATCTTATATTGGGATTTCTCTATTGGGAAGTTCAACAGCCAGACCAATTATTAATTCGTACTATAATCAGTGGATATGGACAAGCTCAATTAATTCTAATTTCCCTTCTTACATTATGCCCCTAACGGATGAAGATAGGTATGAAACATTAAGCTCAAGTGTTCCAAAAGGTACCGATTCCGAGTTTTTTAATGACGATGGATATCCCAAACAAACTAATAGTTGGATATTTATGTTGTCAGCAGGCCCATTTGGTAGTCATATGGATGCGGATTCTACACTTCAACTTCCACCAGGAGAGTCCTGTTCCATAGCATTTGCAGTTGTCTGTGGTCTGTGGGAGGGTTCAGGTTCAGAATCTCCGGAAAGGCGAGCCAATTTGATAGTAAATGCAGATTGGGCACAAAAGGCATACGATGGTGAGGATAAAAACAGAAATAACGTGCTCGATGTAGGAGAAGATCTGAACAATAATGGGAAAATGGACCGCTACATTCTTCCTGAGCCGCCTCCTACTCCAAATATTTTTTTAGATGTTGGAGACCAAAAAGTAACTGTGTACTGGCAAAACAATGCAGAATATTTTATTGATCCCATCAGTCAGGAACAGGACTTTGAAGGTTATAGAATCTATGGTGCCAGAAAAACAGCAGGATCAGAGGATGTGGAATTTTCATTGTTAGGTGAGTTTGATAAGGATGATGGAGCATCTGAAAACGTAGGATATAACACAGGGTTTGAACTTGTACAAATAAAAAATGAGTTTGGCGAACCTGATAGTATTTTAATAAACGAAAATTATTATCACTATGAATTCGTCAACGAAAGTGTAAAAAACGGATGGCTTAATTATTATGCGGTAACAGCATTTGATCGGGGAGACCCTGCTGCAAACCTCGGTTCTCTTGAGAGCTCAATTTATGGGAACAGGGTATATGTATATCCTGGTACCAATCCGAATGACGAATCGCTCGGTTGGGAGCCGACTGTTTATCCTAATCCCTATAGGGGTCAGGCAGAGTGGGATGACTATGGAAGCCGTGAGCGCATGATCTGGTTTCAAGGGCTCCCTCAGAAAGCAGAAATAAGAATATTCACCCTTTCCGGTGACCCCGTGGATGTACTTTTTCATGATGAAGATTATAGTGGGGGGGATGTTAATAATATTAATTCAAATCAAAATCCGTTATTGAGCGGTGGCGAACATGCTTGGGATTTAATTACTCAGTACAATCAGGCGATCGCATCAGGGCTTTACCTGTTTACTGTAGAAGATTTGAATTCTCAAAGTGAATCTTTTGGAAAAATTAAAGAAGGTAAATTTTTAGTCATTAAATAAACTAAAAGGAGTAAAGAATGAAATATACTATAACAACACTGTTCTTTATTGGATTAACCTGTTTGTATGCGCAGGATATGACGATCCAAGAAGCCAGGGGACAGCTTGGAAATACGGTAACAACAAGCGGTATTGTGACCACACCAAATCTTGCAAGTTCAGGACAGAGTGATTTTGCGATTCAGGATGAGACAGCTGCAATAATTATCTACACTGGTGATTTTGATGCTGGATTATTATTAGGAGATTTAGTGACTGTGACCGGTGAAATTCTAAATTATAACGGTAAGCTGGAAATTGTTCCAAGTGCAGAAACAGATGTGGTCGTTGTAGGTCAGGGGAATGAGTTGCCGTCCTTTCAGCATATGACTTTGTCTGGATTATTAACTATTCCTGAGTCTTTTGAATCGGAACTGGTCCAAATATTCGGTGTTGAAATTGTAGATGGTGATTGGCCTGAACCGGGGAACAATCAAAATCTTACGATCTCTGATGATGGTGGGATTACGACTCTCACCATACGGGTGGACCGCCATTCAGATGTAGATGATGGTCCCGCCCCAGAAGGAATCTTTAATCTTAAAGGTTTTATATCGCAGTATGATTACACAGAACCTCAGGATGAAGGGTATCAAATAATACCTCGCTTTCAAACGGACATTGAAGAATCAAATGAGGATATTTTGCCGATCTATGAGGTACGAAATACACAGGAAGGGGAAACAGTGACAACCGCAGGGTTTGTGACAACACCAAATTATGCAACCGCAGGTTCTAGTACGGAACATGGTTTTCAGGATGCCACTGCTGGAGTATTAATTTATAATTATTCTTTCGATGCAGGACTGTCAGTTGGTGATTACATTCAGGTAACTGGTGAAATTGATATTTATAATGGTAAAACCGAAATTGTTCCTGCGGATGAATCCGGAATAACAGTGATAAGCAGCGGGAATGTTATACCTGCCTCTCAAACTGTTTCTATCGCTGAAATGCTTGTCTCTCCCGAATCCTTTGAATCTGAAATTGTTACAGTTCAGACAGCTACAATAGTCGATGGAGATTGGCCTTCAGAGGGTAATAACAGCAATCTTACCATTACTGATATCAGTGATTCGACAATGACAATGAGGGTGGATAAAGATACCGATGTAGATGAGGGGTTGGAGCCTCAGGGGACATTTAATCTTACAGGACTTGTGGGACAATATGATTCCTCTGAACCAGTTGATGAAGGATATCAAGTACTACCAAGATACTATTCAGATATTGAGATTTTAGGGGATGTAGCACCAAACATTTCAAATTTGATGCACTCACCTGATGCCCCGACGCCAGATGATGAGGTAGCTGTAAGTGCTCAAGTTATTGATGATGGAGAGTTAGAAGTCAGTTTGTATTATCAGATAGATGAGGGAAACTATGTGTCTAATGATATGGTTTTAGGAGAGTCAGATACCTATTCTGGTACTGTCCCTGCACAGAGTGACGGTGTTACAGTCCATTATTATGTCAGCGCTGATGATGGTGTAAATGAAATAGTGAATTCGGACACTCTATTCTATATTGTACATTCACCGGAATCCCTTACCTCTATCAATGATGTTCAGACCAATCCTGAATTGGAGGGGCAGGTTGTTACCATTGGTGGTGTTGTTACAGCAGAATTTTGGGGTGGTTCATCCAATCGGAACTTTTATGTCCAGGATGCAGAAGAAGAATACAGTGGTGTTGTCGTATTCAATTATGATGGTTGGGATCAGTTTGGGTTTGACACTCCATTGGGTGAAACTGTTTACAGTTTAGCTGAAGGTGACAGTGTGGTACTAACTGGCGAAGTGGTTGAATATTATGGTAAAACAGAAATAACAAATGTCACAGGTGTCACGGTGCACGGACCTGCAGTACACCCATTTGAACCTTTGGATGTTACGGTTAACCAGATCATGACAGATGGAACTGAATCTGAAGCCTATGAAGGAATGTTGGTCAGAATTTCCAATGTGCTTGTTGATGAAGAGGATCTGGGCAACGGCGAATGGTCCGTGACGGACGGTATGAATTCAGTGCGTGTTGATGATAATTGGGACTATTATTACTGGCCGGAAGAGGATGCTGAATTGATTTCTATCACGGGAGTTCTGGATTATACTTACAGTAATTTCAAGATCCAGCCACGCTTGGCACGGGATGTTGTGGAAGCAGGTGATGTACGGCTTCAACGGGTTCAACAGGTTTTGTACAGTGACCTGATTAAGGCTGGTGAGGATTCAGAGTCCGATATGTCCTATATGCTTGAGGACACGGTCACCATTTCTGGAATTGTAACTATGCCAACCGGGCTGAGCTATGCCGGTGATGGCGTAAAATTTATTTTTGCTGATCCCCACGGAGGACCTTGGAGCGGAATTCTGTCTTACGATCCGGACAGCTCTGCATTTCCTAATTTAGTGGAAGGAGATTTCATACGTGTTACAGGATTAATTTATGAATACTCCACTGGTGGATCAAATATGACAGAATTGTTTGTTACACAACCTGTTGAACAACTTGGCAGTGATGCTGTTCCACCAGAGCCAACAATTTCCTCCGGGGATTTACGTTGGCCTACTGAAGCAGAGCAGTGGGGAACAGTTATGGTAAAAGTAGAAAATGCCGTTATAACTGCTAATGATTTTCCATATGATCTGTTTGCGATGGATGACGGTTCAGGTTCTGTACTTGTGGATGATGACTCTGATAGTATAGAAGTCTATTTTGATGAGGTAGGACCACCACCAGTGGGGACAGTTATAGAATCTGCCCGAGGTTGGGTTTATCATCATTTTGGGAGCTATGGCGACTCCACAACCTACAAACTGTGTCCTCTCTATGTTTCAGATTTGGTTTACGAGATTCAGGAAGGGATAAGTGTGAGTCATATAGCTGGCTGGAATTTGGTTTCCTTCCCATTTGAGGGAGTTGATAACAGCTATAGTGTTGTTTTTCCTGATGCCACATCCGGTACCCTTTATGAATTTTCTGGCACCTATGTGAATGCAACCGATCTAGAACCAGGGAATGGATATTGGTTGAATTTTTCGGATGGTGGTAGTAACCTTTTGACAGGAGACCCAATTTTCAGTCTTACTATTTCACTTTCTGCAGGATGGAATTTGTTCAGTGGGATTTCCACAACTGTATCAATTGACGAAATTGATGATATTAATTCAATCATCGTTCCTGGTACTGTATATGGTTTTGATGGCACATACCAAAACACTTCTCTCTTGGAACCAGGTAAGGGATATTGGGTTAACGCATATGAAGCAGGTGAAATTGTCGTTTCAGGTGGGAGGAGTGCACGGGTTAGAGCGAATCCAGCAGATTACTCTGAAGGTGCGAATGTGTTAACATTTGGTCAGCAATCCATTTTCTTTGGGGTAGATATTCCAGAAGAAGAAAAGGTCAGATATGAGCTCCCGCCCTTACCACCAGAAGGTGCCCAGGATTTTCGGTACGCAGATGGAAGTAAATTAGCAAAGGAAGGTGGACATATTTCCATTCAGCAGAATAATGACCAATGTCACTTATCGTATCAAATCAATATTCCAGCAGATGAGGGAATGGAATGGGTATTGATTTCAGAAATGGGAGACCGATATGTACTATCTGAGTCAGGCGAGATCATTGTAGAAAGCCCAATCCGTTCCATGGTTTTGAAACAGGAATCCCTTGTTCCGTTGAGCTATTCATTATCGCAAAACTATCCCAATCCTTTTAATCCGGAGACTGAGATTCGTTTTTCTATCAAAGAGGAAAACGAAGTATCTTTGGTTATCTATGATATTTTAGGAAAGGAAGTAACCAGGATTGTTCAATCACGCATGGACCAAGGATTTCACAAAGTGATTTGGGATGGGTCATCTGCTTCAGGATCGGCTGTTTCATCCGGAATATATTTCTATAGAATCACATCCGGGGACTATATCAATCAGAAAAAAATGATGTTGATCCGATAGATGTCTTTACTGGCAGGAGTTCAATACTCCTGCCAGTATAATTTATTAATGTATTCTATTTTAAAATACCTGCCGGTGTTTCTCATCCTTTCCTGTTCTGTTTGGGAATATGAAGATCCTTCCTTACCGTATGGGAACCAGCCCCCTGAAACCTATTTATCTCTGATTGCATCTGACACCATCTATGCAATTGTAGATGAGATTATCTTTACTGTTGATCCTGTTTCAGGGGAGAATATTGCTGACACTGTGTGGCACTATGAATTGGAAGACATCCCATATGACTCATCAATAGTCTCTGATACACTTCCTCACGCGTTTACAACCATAACGACCAGCAAACAGGAATTGCATTGGTGGGGAGAAGATTTGGATGGAGAAGTCTTGGGATATAAGTATCGCTGGAATACCGATACTTCCTGGACAGAAACTACGGACGAAACAGCAGTATTTTTTATACCGATAACAAAAGAATTTGATGTATTCCAATTTGAAATATCAGCAATGGATAATAATGGAATTATGGACCCATCCCCTTCAAAATTAGTTTTACCCATTCGAAATTCGTTTCCTGAAATAAGCTTTAAACTTGAGAGTAATCCAGATTCAGAGGACCTACCGGAGCCCAATAGCGTACACGTTACATTTCCAACACGCACCTTCATCTGGGATGTCACTGATTTGGATGGAGCAGAGACCATTATTTCTATTTTTTATGCTTTGGATGATACGTGTGAAACCTGCTGGATAGAGTTGAGTGCAGCCGCTTATTCTAGTATTACTCTCACCGAGTTAATCCCCGGTGACCATATATTTTACTTGAAAGCCAAAGATATTGCCGGAGCATTTAGCGCTACCATTCAATTCCCCGATGAAACGAATGAAGATACTCCTAATACATGGATCGTAAAAGAACCGGTGGGGTCCACATTGATCGTAGATGATTTTCCGCAGGATACTCCCAACAATGCTCTCGACTGGTATATGGGTTTAATTGATTCTCTTGAAAATTCAGAATTTTCCTTTTGGGAGATTGGAGAAAAACTTCCCTTTTCTGAAACGGATGTAACGTCCACACTAAATTATTTTGAAGACGTGATTTGGTATGCAGGATACACCGGGAATTACACCTATCATGAAGCGGAAAACAGTATTCAAACATTTATTGAAAGAGGCGGAAATATTTTTTTAAATTTTACTACTTTTCCTGATACGTCGGAAATTTCATGGTTTCCTATGGATGAGTCGATAACTCTGAACTCCGGCGGTGATATCCATTCTACCAAAATGCTTATTCCTCAGATCATGGGAGTCGACACTCTTGTCATTGGTAGCCCCATTTCTGTTGAGGTAAAGGGTTTTGAAAGCAGTAGCTCTGGTTTTAATAGCTTGTATCAACTTCAGGAACCCGAACCAGGTGGAATTGATTTATGGATTGGTACTCCAACTGTCTGTGGTTCATATAAAAAATCTAACAGCGGGACAGCTGTTGCCATGTCCATACCATTGTTTAAAGGATACGCACCGGTTCTTGATGTTGAGTGGGCATTATCCGTTTATGATGTCACAAGCATCCTGTACGCTGTAACATATTCTGATGAAGAAACCATATGGGCGGTGGGAGAAGATGGATTAATTTTGAGATCACTAAATGGGGGGACGGATTGGGAGATTATTTCCAGTCCAACTATAAAAGATTTAAGAGACATTAAATTTTTTAATTCAAATACAGGATGGATAACAGGAAAAACAGGAACTATTTTAAGAACGACAGATGGTGGTGATAACTGGATAGAACAAGTTAGCTCAACAACACGCACCTTATATGCTATAGATGTTCTTGGTGAGAATAATATATGGATTGCTGGGAAAAGTGGAACTATACTACACACAATAGATGGAGGTGAAGAATGGATCCAGATAGAAGTTGAGTCAAATTCTAGGTTTGAAGATATTCAGTTTTTAGATACCATGAACGGATGGTGTGTGGGTTCAAATGGTACCATCCTTCATACAGAAAGCGGTGGTGAAAGTTGGCTATCTGTTGATTCCGGATTAGATGAAATTCCCTGGTTTTATGGATTGTTTTTCAATCAATCAAATACAGGGTGGATTGTTGGAAGCGATGGGAGCATACTCAAAACAAGTGACAGCGGTGAAAATTGGAATATGATCACAACTGGAATCGGAGAGACACTTTATGACATTTTCTTTTTAAATGAAGATTTGGGGTATGTAGTTGGTAGTGGTGGAAAGATATTAAGTACATTTGATGGAGGAGATACATGGAATTCCATTTACAGTGGAGTGGGAGAGGACTTGCGGTCTGCAGCTATGGTTCATTCCAAAAAAGGAATGATCGTCGGTGGGAATACCCAGCCAATTCATAAAGGTGTAATGCTAAACCGTAGCTCTGGTGGTAATTCTGGAGCTTTTTTTAATTTTATTTTACATGATGTTTTCAATGATTAATAGGGTTTTCAGATTGCAATTCAGTGTCTTATTGTTGATTGTAATCAATTTTGCTCAGGGTGAAACTGGGAGAATTTCCGGAACCATAACTGAAGTTGATACCGAAAACAAATTGCCAGGAGTGAATGTCATATTTAAAGGGACTTACTATGGTTCTGCGTCTAATGAAAACGGAGAATATTCAATTGAAAATATTAGGCCCGGAAATTACGATGTGGAAGTTTCAATGATTGGTTACAAAGTTTTGCTTCAGACAGGAATCCGGGTGAATGTCGGAAAAACAACATATATAGATTTTTTTCTTGAGAAAACGGTATTGTCTTTTGGTGAAGAGGTGCTTGTTATTGGTGATAGCCCTCTTTTTGATGTGAATGAAACAGCATCTGTCTCTCGAATCAGAAGTGATGAGATTGAAAATAGGCTTGCATCAGGAGTTGAAGATATTTTAGCAAAACAGATTGGTGTGTCTAAGCAAGACAATGAGATTCACATTCGAGGGGGGCGTATTGACGAAAGTTTATTCATCGTTGATGGGATGTCGGTGAAAGATCCATTGTCGGGATATTCGGGAAATCTATACATCAATGCTGAGGCAATTGAGGAATTGGAGATCATCACCGGAGGGTACAATGCGGAGTATGGACAGGCAATGTCTGGTATTGTCAATGTGAGTCTAAAAAGTGGTTCTGATAAATATGAAGGTGCTGTGAAATATATCAGTGATCACTGGGGAGTTTTAAATCAGGAATCAGTGCTCAATTATTCTGATCGATTCGAGTTTAATTTGGGTGGTCCTGAAATTATATTAGGAAAAATTCTACCTTTATTTGGAATTTACTCTTTCGGAAAATTTTCATTTTATTTATCCGGATTTGGGAATGTATTTGATGGAAATCTTCCTGTTTCAAGAGAATTATTTCCCCATCATAATTGGGAATTTTCATTGATAGATGATTCAACCGAAAAAAACTTTTTGAAAAAATTAGCTGTTCGTGAAAATAATGATTGGCATTTCATGTATAAATTACTTTGGGAATTGAATCCTCAGAAAAAGTTGATTGTATCCTATGATGGTTCTCTAAATATTAATCAGGGATATTTTATGCCCAGGGCATTTTCCTCAACTTATTATCCTTACCGATACCAGAATATTTTGGATCATTACAATACCATTACCAGAGAATCAAGATTGTTTAACATAAATTGGACTCATTCACTGGGAATTCAGTCATTTTATACGCTGACCCTTGGCCGGTTTATCACCATGGAACACAGTGCGGTTCAGGATCTGAAGTGGACAGAATATGAGGAACGATTAGATCTAGAACCCATCAATTATATCCTTACAGATGAAGATGGAAATGTGCGTGTTACATATGGTGATGAATTTTATGACTCAGGTTTTGCTCCTGAATGGTATGATATGTACAGTGACAATATTCGCTTTGATTTGGATTGGACATATCACCTGCAATCTAAACATAAAATTAAAACGGGTATCGAAAATACATGGACAGAAATGCAGGTTCTGGATATTGATGAGCCTTGGACAGGGACGACAGGGCTAGGTGCAAATTATGATTCCTATCAGGCTCGAACCATGTTTGGAGCTATATATTTTCAGGATCAGATCATTTTTGAGGGGATGACTATCAATATAGGGATGAGATATGATTACTGGTTCCCAGGAAAATATGTTGAGGATGCAATAAATGATACCAATGCAGTAATTATAACAGATGAAGCGCGGAATAAATTCAATCAGGAAACATTTTCAATGTTTGGAGCCAGGGGGAAGGGGAGATTAAGTCCAAGGTTTGGGATTTCCCATCCTGTGACAGACAATGATGTCCTGTATTTTTATTATGGTCATTTTTCACAGTTGCCTACTTTTCAATATGTTTACGCAAAACTTAACTCCAGCGCTCAATCAACTTATCAAATTTTCGGAAATCCAAATCTAAGTTCTAAGACAACGGTTCAGTATGAATTGGGAATTAAGCATAGATTTAACCCAGATCAGGTTATGGAAGTAAAAGCATATTGGAAAGACATGTTTGATTATGAAACTTCCCAGTCTGTAGTTCCTTCCAATCCGAGATATTCTCATTTATCCTTTAATATGTATTTTAATGCTGATTATGCCCGGGCACGAGGAATTGAGACCATCATCAAAAGCCGTTTGTACAAAAATTGGTTTATTGATTTGAATGCAAATTATTCTATTATTACCGGTAAAAGTTCCACTCCTTATGATAATCTCTTGGTGGATGCTGGAGAATTAAGGGAAAAACCATTGGATGAAAATTTTTTAGCATGGGACAGACCATTTCAGTTTTTCACCAATCTGTATTATCAACATCCATCAGGATGGGGAGGGTCTCTGAGAGTAGAGTTTTCCTCTGGCAGAAGATACACTCGTTCTATTCCTGGTACAAATGATAACTCTGATGGTATTATTTATGTTGAAGACACACCCTATTATATCGGTGCACGTGAAGATGACAAGCCATATTATTATTTGAGTGAATATTATCCCAAATTATTGAAAGTGTTTGGGATTAACACAATTTCCGGGTCCAGCACTGTTGACCTGAAAGTTTATAAATCATTCAAAATTTATAATGTGACCTGTAAATTATTTATCGAAACAGAAAACTTGTTAGATGAACTAATTCCTAGGCGAATCAATCCCTTCACCGGTCGTGGATACGATCCTGGAGAAATAATACCTTATTATTTAATTGAGAATCCTAGTCCTAATCAGGACCCTTCCCGGAATGGAATTCCTAGAAAAACAGTTTTAGGAGTTCAGGTATTCTTTTGAAATTGAATAAAACACTGATGTTAATCATGTTCTTGTCTATTCTATCAGGACAAAATTTATTTCCTATCCTTGGAGGGCAGCGAGCGGGAACATCTGTTTTTACATTTCTTAAGGTTGGTGTCAGTGCAAGGGCAGAGGGGATGGGAGAAGCCGTGGTAGCCCTACATCAAAATGCTGCGTCGATATATTATAATCCCGCTACGGTTGCGCAATTTCAACAAATGGAAATTTCGGCTTCACGGGTACAGTGGCCTGCAGATATTCAGTATGATTTTATTTCAATAGTCACGCCCTTTAGATCTCGTCATTTTTTTGGATTATCTGCTGGTATCCTTCACATGAAACCAATGTTGGAGACAACAGAATATAATCCTCATGGTACCGGTACCTATTTTATTTTTCAGGATAGGTTCATCGGGCTGACATATGGGTCAAAAATGACAGATAGATTTAGCTTTGGCATTACTCTAAAATATGTAGCTGAAAATTTAGCAGGATATCACATGGCATCATCTATGATAGATATGGGAACTTATTATTGGACAGGATACAGGTCACTGAGATTTTCAGCATCTCTATCTCATTTTGGTCCACAGGCGAAACCTGAGGGGACATTTATAAAACGTATTCTTGATATGGACACAGGAGAAGAAATTGAGATTGAATCTGAATTTGAGTTGTTTTCACCTCCGACCGTTTTCAGAATTGGTGCTGCAATGGAACTATATGAGACCATGGAACAGAGTGTAACTGCATCCATTCAACTAAATCACCCGGTGGATAACGCAGAAAATATCTCCTTGGGTTTGGAATATACATTATATCAAATGCTGTCTTTACGTTGCGGGTATAAATTGAACAAGGAAGAGGTGGACTATTCCTTTGGAGTGGGGGTGAGCGGAAAGATAGGTAATTATATTTTAGTAGCAGACTATGCTTACACTCATTTTCAACATTTATCACCACCTAAAAGATTTTCTCTGAGTTTATCCTTTTGATATTTAATAATAAAAATATTTTTATTAGTTGGTTTTTTTCATTGAAAATACTGATTGTCACAGTGGGGTGTATATTGATGTCAAATGGTTGTATCAATAAAATGGAACTACCTGCTGATATAAATACTGATGTTGAATTCTCCGCAGGTGACACAACTTATTTACCAGTCAATCCTATTTGGGGAACGGAACGTGGGTTTCAGTCGCCTATTGAAATTTCAATTGCTCAGGATGGTCGAATTTTTGTGGCTGACTCCGCAGCCCAATCAATTTTTGTTTTGGATCAAGGTGGAAACATAGTTACGGGATTTGATGAATTGAGAACTGTTACAGTTGATGGAAATTCTGTTCATCCCATTGATGTGGATATTGATACAAAGATGAATGTGTTTTTTATTGATGGTAGTGATAAAATATTTTGTTGGAACCAGCTGTGGAATCTATTGGGAATTGAAGCATATGCTTTTGGAGGAATATTTCTGACAGAAACAGGTGAAGATAGTTTTATTGTTTCACATAATGAGTCCTGGCTGACGGCAGTAAATAACACGAATTGGGAATTGGTAGATGTGACCTGGTCTAATGAACAATCAGTCATAGATTCTTTGCTCAGTGTTCGCTGTGTCTTTGATGGCCAATCCGCAGATACAACCGGTGATATTTGGTATTCCAGTGGGATGTCTTCTTTTTCAGGACTGACCACATTAAGGGATGAGGCAATGCGGATATTTACATCTGACCACTTCCATGACCGGATTCTGGCACTGAATATGAGGCGATCTCACTTGATCAGGCTTTCTTCTGGAGAGGAAATTTGGACTCATGATTTGGTGTTTGGACATACAGTTTCAGGATATGGTACAGGTGCCGGTACTGTGAATAAACCGGTGTGTATTGATTCAGATGATAATGGAAATCTGTATTATGGTCAAACGGGGGACTTTTTTCAAATACACAAGATTCAGCCTGTCCTTGGTGGAACTTATCCTGTCTATCCATCGGTATTTCAGCCGGGGATCAATGATATAATGGATTTATACCGTTTTGAAAGTCCAAGAGATGTAACCGTTGATAATCATCAAAGTGTGTATGTTGCCAATACAATGGAACAGGAGGTTCAGGTATTTGACAATGATGGTCAGTTTTTTATGAAAGCAGGAGTAAAATCGGTCACGGTTGATACATCTATCTGGATATTTACAGGGTCTGATTCTGTTTTAACTGACACATTTCTTGTAGTAGAAGAAAAAGAATATTTAGAATATCCTTCAGCGGTGGCTGTAGATGAAAAAGGTGTTATCTATGTGTGCGATCCATCATCAAGCTCTATTGTTCGATTCCGTTTATCAAATCAATTAGATGAAAATTTGAACCCTATCAAATGAAAATTTGAAAATTATTTACTGAAACTCCGTATTGATTTACTGAATATCTTCACATAAATTTATTGTTAATTAAAACCCAAAAGACTATGAAAAACATATACCGAATCATCACCATCACATATTTATTTAACTTGCTTGTTGCACAGGGAACCACCTATCCACCTCCAACAAATCTCATTACCGTTCCAACAGCGGGAACACTTGTGCGAGGGAGTTTCTCCATGGATTTGCGAGTTCAGAAAAAAGGTGGTCTAACGACCGGGCTCACAGTAGGAATTACAGATAGATTTCAGTTTGGTCTTTCTTATGGTGCTGGAAATCTAATTGGAGATGACTCTCTTCAATGGTATCCTCGTCCAGAAGTGAATCTTAAGTATCATCTCTTGGATGAAACAGGATCTGCTCCGGGATGTGCCATTGGCTTGGTGACCCAGGGATTTGGGACCTACACTTATGATCATTCTCCTGAGAGTGAGAGCGGTGAACCATTAGATCCATTACCTGTAGAGAGATATGATATCAAGGCATATGGTGCTTATGTTTCTGCCAGCAAAAACTGGAAGACCCCATTGGGCAATGCAGGGCTTCACGCAGGGATGAGTAAGAATTTTTTGGAGGATAAAGATGGTGACGGTGATCCAAATTTATTTTTCGGGTTGGATATGGAGGTCAATCCTGAATTGTCGCTTCTGGTTGAATATAATGCCGCTTTGAATGAAAATGACATGACCGCTGAAACACTTGCTTTAAATAGAGGAGGTTATTTAAATGCAGCTGTCCGTTGGACCTTTGTTGATCGCCTACATATAGAAATGGATTTTAATAATCTTCTGTTTGATGATGATAAAGTGAATTATTTTAATCGTGAACTAAAGATTATATATATTGAATATTTTTAGTGAGATATTTTTTCCGCTTTTACTTTTTCCCCATTACGTTTCTTTTTTCTCAAACTTTCCTTGAAGTGGGGATGCCTGCCCCAGAGTGGAAATTCCCAGATGCAGATGGTAATTTATTCACAATGGATGACTGGGCAGGGAAAATTATGGGAGTAAGTTATGTGGACCCGGATGAATCAGAAATGAATGAAGAGTTTAGTGATAGGGTCAAAAAAGCGATTGATGTAGACAGCCTCATATCCAGAGACTCCTTCAAAGGGATTGGCATTGCAGATTGCGCCAGCTCATGGAAACCTGATTTTCTTATTAAAGCCATTGGGGGAAGAAAAGCAAAAAAATATGAGACAACCGTTTTGTTTGATTCTGATGCTATTCTTAGGAATAGCTGGAATCTAAATGAGGACAGCTACAATATCGTAATTCTGGATAAGGACAGGATTGTACGCGGTCTATATAAAGAAAAAATGACTGAATTAGAAATGGATGAAGCCCTCCAGTTGATTATCAATTTACAAAAATAATCCCCCCTTTATTTCTTTACCAATGTCCACTGAACTGACGGAATCAAAACTGTCATCCAAGCACGTATTCTCTGGTCGATTGTTGGAGGTTTATCTTGACACGGTTCAATTACCAAACGGGAAAACCAGTACCCGTGAATGGATCGATCATCCCGGTGCATCATGTATAATTCCTGTTCTTCCTGATGGGAAGCTTGGGCTTATACGTCAGTATCGTTATCCAGCTCAAAATGTGTTTATTGAATTTCCCGCTGGGAAACTGGACAAGGGAGAACCTCCGGAGGTTTGTGCCAAAAGAGAACTGGAAGAAGAAATTGGATATGCAGCAAAAAAAGTCACATTTTTGACCTGTATTCATCCTGCTATTGGATTTTCAAATGAAAGAATGTGGCTTTATCTGGCTGAAGATTTAACTAAAACAAATGAAAAGAAAGATCAGGATGAGTTTTTGGAGCTTAATCCGATGACTCTCAGACAGGCAATAAAATTGGTGTTGGATGGAAAAATTACTGATGTAAAAACTATGATCGGACTGTTTTGGTTTCAGAATGTGTTACATAGAGAATAAAAATGGGTTTCTTTATTTTTTACCTTTGGAAATAAATCGGCCAGATAAGAGCATCCAAGATCATAGTTTGTACGCAGAATGGAATGAGTCCAATAATACCTGCATAATAAAGCCATGATGATTTGTCAAATTTGGAAAAGATAAAAGCACCAAGTAGACCTACTGCAGAAAAACCAACAATAAATAAAACACTTCTAATCCCAACCCAAAGCACAGGAGTTGGATCTGTCATCATAGTAAAAGTCATAGATATCCAAAACGCTGAGGGGATTATAAATCCCGCATAAAATAGATTTACTAGTGAGAAGTTAAAAGTTCCAAAGATGTGTTCACTGTCAAATGAAACAAAAATAATAATGTAAGCGGTAAAGAAAAAATAGCCTAGAGCTGAGAGCACCATACACATAGTATAATAAGATTGAATACTCTCAGGAACTGCACCCCATAGATCTCCCCTTAGTTCAACCTGTGTCAATAGTCCATGCGCATAAGAGATCAATACTCCAATCCCACCTACAATATTGATCAGATAGAAAACAATGGCCTGTTTATTCATTTTAATTTTGGATTAATTCTATAGCTTTTTTTAGGTCGGTAGTTGGTAAGCTACAGGCAAAATCTTCACAGATATATATGGTAGGTTTATTGTTCTGGGCCGAATGATTTTCTGTCCATGAAGCGATTTTGGTGAGTGGATCACGTCTTTTGTTTGTATCTTTAAAGAGCATGATTTTTTGTGGTATATACAATGATTGCAGTTCTTCTAATAATAATTGTGTCTCCTCATGTCTTCCATTAGCTACCACAACAATTTCCTTTGACCCATATGCATCATACATAAATCCTAAGATCATTGCTGTATACCCTGAGGGCATCTGTTTTAAATCCTTTGAAAATGACCTTAAGGTTTTTTCAGAAAGATTTGCCCACCTTAGGTTTCCAGTCATGCGATATAAACGATTGAATATCAAAACAGCGATGGAGTTTCCCGATGGGATTGCTCCATCATACCCTGTTTTTGCCCTAATAATTAGTTTTTCAGATTGGTCACTTCCAAGGAAAAAGCCACCCCCCTCATTATCGTTAAAATCTTTTTCCATTATTTCCGAAAGTTTGATCGCACGGTTTAACTGTTTTGTATCAAACCCGGCTTCGTATAGATTGAGCAAACCCCAGACCATAAACGCATAATCATCGAGATGCCCATCCAGACCAGCGTCGCCATTTCTATAGCGTTTTAGGAGCTTCCCTTTGGAATCTCTTAAATTCTTCACAACAAAATCAGCAGCTTTTTCTGCAGATTTTAAATAAGTTGGTTCCTTCAAAACGGATGCACCTTTGGACAGAGCAGCAATCATAAGGCCATTCCAGTCTGTCAATATCTTATCATCCTTAAGCGGGTGAATTCGTTTTTTCCTTTCTTCCATCAATTTTGTTCTGCAACTCTGAATAAATTTTCTAAGTTCTTTTTCACTGATTTTTAGGTTACGGCTTAATCCTTTTAAATTCCCTTTTTGGTGTATAATATTTTTCCCGTTAAACTGTCGTGTGGCTTCATCCCGGAAATTCCCTTTTTCCGTCATATTATATGCTGTGATGAACCTCTCTCCATCCTCAATTCCCAAAATTTGATTTACTTCGTCCACTGTCCAAAGGTAAAAAAGTCCTTCCTCACCTTCGCTGTCCGCATCCTCTGCTGAATAAAAACCACCTTCAGGGCTAGTCATATCCCTGAGAACATAAGTAAAAATATCGCGGGCTGTTTCCGCATAGAATTCATTTCCGGTAATTTGATAGGTTTCAAGATAGGCTAGGGAAAGCATTGCCTGATCATAAAGCATTTTTTCAAAATGAGGAGTAAGCCATTCCCGGTCGGTAGAATACCGGTGAAAGCCAAAACCGATATGGTCCCAGATTCCTCCTCGCCGCATGTGTTTTAAACTATTTTCAACCATTATAAGAGCGGACTCATCTTTTGTTTTGTGATAATATTTCAATAGGAAGATAAAATCCTGTGGAGATGGGAATTTAGGTGCTTTCCCAAATCCACCAAACTCATGGTCATAGCGTTTCAGGAATTGACTGAATCCATCCTTCAAAACGGACTCATCTGGAAAGTCCCCCATAGATTTGGTATTTGTTCTTTTTAAATAGTCCTTTATCTTGGATATATTTCCAAAAAGATTTTCTCGGTCCTGTTGCCAGTTTTTGGCGATCGAGGGAATCAACTGCATCATACCGGGGCGATTTCCTCTACTATTTTTTGGGAAATAGGTACCAGAAAAAAATGGTTCTTTATCCGGTGTCATGATAATGGTTAATGGCCATCCTCCTCGACCCGTCATTGCCCGACAGACAGACATATAAACATGATCAATTTCAGGCCTTTCTTCGCGATCAACTTTGATGGAGATGAAATGCTGGTTCATAAGATTTGCAACTTCTTCATCCTCAAAAGACTCATGCTCCATTACGTGGCACCAGTGACAGGTGGAATACCCTATTGAAAGAAACACAGGACGGTCAAGCGCCTTTGCTTTTGCAAATGCCTCCTCTCCCCATGGATACCAATCCACGGGATTATTGGCATGCTGAAGAAGGTATGGGCTCTTTTCCTGGGCCAGCCGATTCCCTTTTATTTTTGTCTGTTTTTTATCTACTTTTTCCATTCTTTTTGGGTTTGAATCTGTTTTTTTTTCACACCCATACATCATTAAGCATGAAAATAAAAGATGAGTAATTTGTTTATGAGACATAGTTGGTGTTGGAATTTGGGGTAAAACGAGCTAATTTTACAATTCAAGATGAAAATATCTCCAACTAAAACTTTATCAATTATTGGATTCTTCGTAGTCTTTATTATTTTAATTATTATGCATAACGGTGATAACAAAAAATTTAACAAAATAAGGGAATCCTATCTGAACTGGTATTTTATATCAAATCCAGTCACCGCAACATGGATTGGTATCCATACCTATGATGGAAAACTTCCTTCAAATAAATTGGAAGATTATGTTCAAGTCATAAATAAATCTAATTTATTTCTAAATCAGTTGAAAAATGTAAATCCGGAGTTTTTGAACAAAGATGATCAGATAGATTATGATATAATGGTCCACTCATTAAATGAAAGCATATTTTATTTTAAAAAAATAAAAAGCTATGCCTGGAATCCCATGGAACCTGTTTGGACCCTAGGCTCAGGATATGAAACACTCATGGGATATGAATTTGCTCCAAAAGAAGATAGGGCAATCACTCTAAATGGAAGAATTGGTGCGACACCGGATTTTCTCGAAAACGCACAAGTCATTCTTGATATTATGCCGGTACCGCATATTGAAACAGCAATTTCACAGTGTGACGGATTAATCAGTGTTATAGAAGATGAACTTCCGCTATTTATTGAAGACTTGAATTTGGAACTTGCGGAAAAATTGAAACAGTCTGGAGAGAAAGCATCCAAAGCTATTAAGAAATATCAAAATTATTTATCTGAAAAATTAAAATCCCCTCCTCACAGAAATTTCAGGTTGGGAAAAGAGCTTTACAGTCAGCTACTTCCATTCACACTGAATGAAGGGATATCAGCGGATGATGTGCTAAATCGTTCTGAGGCTGAGCTAAAGTCAGTTCAGTTAGAGATGCTGGACCTAGCTGTGCCACTTTATGAAAAAATATTTGGATATCCTCCTGAAATTCGGTCACATGATGAACATTTAAATGTAATTGAAAAAGTGTTAGACAGTATTGCCGATGACCATGTGGACCGCCATGAGGTTGTTGAGAGTGCGAGGGCAACCATAGATGAATTAAATCAATTCATCATGGATAAGGATTTACTGACGCTTGACCCAACCAAACCGCTTGAAATACGAGAGACACCAGAATACCAGCGGGGGTTCTCAATAGCTTCTCTTCAGGCCCCTGGCCCCTTGGAGGATAATCTCCAAACCTATTACAATGTATCACCAATCCCCAACGACTGGACTGAAAAAGAGTCAGAATCATTCCTTCGGGAATATAACCGAATCTCTGTGAAAATATTATCTATCCATGAAGCCCTACCGGGTCACTATGTTCAGCTATATTATTCAAATCGGCATCCATCTATTATCCGATCCGTTTTGGGAAGCGGAGTTATGGTTGAAGGGTGGGCGCACTATACAGAAAGAATGATGATTGAAGAGGGATTTGGGAATAGAGATCCCAGATACAAGTTGGTACAGATGAAGTGGCAACTGAGAGGTATTGCAAACGCAATTATTGATCAGAAAATTCATGCGGGAGACATGACTGAAAAAGAAGCAATACAACTTATGGTAAAGGAGACATTCCAAGAGGAAGCGGAAGCTTCTGCAAAATGGCGTAGGGCACAGCTATCTTTCGGTCAACTTTCCACCTATTTTGTAGGGAGCACCCTCATGTGGGACTTAAAAAATGATGTTGAAGAAAAGGAGGGAATCAATTTCAATTTGAAAGAGTTTCATGAAAATTTACTATCCCATGGTTCTATTCCCATTCGACATCTTCGACGGTTAATGCTGGAATAATCGTGACTTTGGTAATACCACTAACCAATCTCAAAATGGTTTTCACAGTTTAAATGATCTATCTATATACTATATCCGCATATCTATTTATACTCATCGGCGTTGGCTTATACAAAGCTGGTAAAATAAATACCCAGGCCGATTTTTCAGTAGCAGGTCGGAATCTTTCACCTTGGGTTTTGGTAGGGACCATGCTGGCAACTTGGATGGGCACCGGGTCTATTCTTGGGAACGCTGGTAAAACATATGAGACGGGTGTGGCGGCCCTTATGCTACCCATTGGAAGTGTCCTTGGAATTATTTTATTGACTCGAATAGCAGGAAAAGTGCGAGACTACGAAAAGTTTACTGTGCCGGAAATACTTGGAGATAGATTTGGTCCGATTGCACGGATTTTGTCCGTCATTTCCCTGGTTATGGCATACATGGTTATAGTGAGTTATCAGTACAATGCTGGTGGCGCTGTATTGCACACGGTTTTAATAAGTGAGTCAGGGGAGCCCCTTATTTCTGTTGAAACGGGGACCATTATCGCTGCAGTGTTCATCATTGCATATACCATGCTGGCGGGACTTGTAAGTGTTGCTTATACGGATGTTGCAAATGGTTTGATCATTTTACTTTCCTTCCTTATTTCCATTCCCATTTTATTGGCAGAGGCCGGGGGATTTTCTGGAATGGGAGAAGCTTTTGAGGCGATGGGTAAAGCAGATCATATGAATTTCTTTGGCGTTTATTCTACCGTGGATATTATCAACTTTTGTCTTCCGCCCTTTTTACTCATCCTAGGAGATGCCAATATGTACCAGCGCTTTTTTGCAAGTAAAGACGCTGAAGGTGCAAAATTTGCAACCACTACCTTGATCTTTGCTGTGGCACTAGCAGAATTGATGATCATTTTTGCTGCCTGGGTGAGCTCAAGTATGGTCCCGGATGCTGAAATAGGTAAATATATACTTATTTATGCGAGCCATAAATTTTTACCGATATTCCTCAGCGCTGTTATGATGACCACTATTGTGGGTATCATCATTTCAACGGCAGATAGTTTTCTCCTGGTTCCAGCTACAACATTGATGCGTGACATATATATGAACTATGTTAATCCAGATGCCAATGAAAAAAGAATTGTATTACTAAGTCGCCTATTGGTTCTGGTATTAGGTATAGTTGCATACATTGTTTCTCTTGGATTTGCAAAGTCAGCAGGTTTCTTTGAACGAGCTCTCTATGCCTACACCATTTATGGTGCATCTATTACACCAGCTCTAGTGGCAGCCCTTTTTTGGAAAAGAGCATCAAAAATAGGGGCGATTTTGTCTATCTCATCAGGAACCGTGACAACCCTGCTCTGGAAGGAAGCTGGATTTATTCAAAATTTGATACCAACCTCCATTTACAGCAACATAGATGAGGTTTTACCTGCTATTACTGTTTCGGTCCTTGGACTCATCCTCGGAAGTATCCTTTTTCCTGATAATAAATAAAATGACCTCTGTTACCACATTACATCATGTTGAGCGTGCATACCGGAGTATTAAACCGTTGATTCATAAGACTCCTGTTTTAACCAGTCAATCTGTGAATTCAGTTATTGGGGGGGAAGTTGCCTTTAAATGTGAAAATTTTCAAAAAACCGGGTCCTTTAAAATGCGGGGAGCTTCCAATGCGGTTTTATCTTTATCAGAGGAGGATGCAAAAAGAGGCGTTGTTACGGTCTCTTCAGGGAACCATGGTGCGGCTCTGTCCCTTGCCGCAAAATTAAACGGAATCATATCCCACGTTGTGACGCCAAAAAATACTCAGCAGGTAAAGGTTGACGCGATGAAAGGCTATGGAGCAAACTTGGTCTATTGTGAGCCCTCTGTTGAAAGCAGAGAATCAACCTTATTAAAAGTTCAACAAGAAACCGGTGCTGTCCCCATACATCCCTTTAATGACTACAGGGTTATCTCAGGGGCAGGAACGGTAGCCCTAGAACTTATTAATGAGATTAAAGATTTAGATTTTATTGTAGTACCCATTGGGGGGGGAGGACTTATAAGTGGGATTGGTGTTGTTGTATCGAGTCTCCTTCCAAATACTAAACTCATAGGTGTGGAGCCTGAGAGTGCAGATGATGCACTACGATCAATGAAATCTGGCGAAATTGTACCGTCCAACTATCCCTTAACAATTGCTGATGGGTTACGATCATCTCTGGGAGAAAAAACATTTCCCATGATACAAAATTTTGTAGATGATATTCACACGGTTTCAGAAAAAGAAATAATCTCCTCCATGCGGTTTGTTTGGGAAAGAATGAAAATAATTGTAGAACCATCTTCCGCGGTTACATTTGCTACGATATTAAATAAACCTGAAACATTCCGTGGTAAAAAATCAGGTGTGATTTTCTCCGGAGGGAATATAGATCTATCTTGTCTTCCGTGGTAAATAATCTGGTTAATGAAAAAAATCTTATGAAAATTAATTTCTATATATATTTAATAATTCTTTGCCACTCATTTATATTTTCTCAAAGGGTGTCCGCTCCCATAATGATTGATGGTCTTTTTAATGATTGGACCGCTATTAATATAGCAAACATCGATGAGCTGGGAGACGGAGGAGAAGAAGATTTTGAATATCTAAAAATTGCAAACGATAACAGTTTCCTTTTCATTTTTTTAGAATTTCAATTTGATGAAGTTCTGATGCAGGATTGGAATGACATTCATCTTTACATTGATGCCGACGGGAATTCAGAAACAGGGAACCCTATCCATGGTATTGGAGCAGAACTGGATTGGTGTTTTGGGTGCAAAAGTGGACAATTTTATATCGTGGATGAAATAATTGAAATTTATCAAAATGACTTAACCTTGAGAATTGCGCCTACAATTACTGATGAAAGATTTGAAATTGCCATCAGCCGTTCAAGCGCTATTTTAACAATGGATGGGACCCAGGAACCAACAACCATTAAGATTGTCGTACAGGGGAGCGGAGATGACCCGGATATTCTCCCTGATGAACCGGGAGGGATTGAATATGAGTTCGACCCTACACCGGTACCATCACCGGAAATCATTACCCTTGAAAAAAATGAAATAGAGCATGTAAGGATTCTTTCCTACAACGTTTGGAGTGATGGATTGTTTAACTCAGAACGCCAGCCTAGATTTGAGCGGATCATCAAGGCATTGGAGCCGGACATAATGGGATTTCAGGAAGCGTATGATGACAACGATATAGAAGCGCTATTCGAGGATTGGCTTCCGGGAGTGAACTGGCACGTGAGCAGTGAATGGAACGGAAATTATGTCGTGTCCCGATATCCAATCTTATATCAGGGAAATCATTCCTGGAGATCTATGGGTGTATTGCTGGATACAGAAGAGGATTTGGGGGCGCCATTGTTTTTCATCAATTCACATTTCAGTTGTTGCGGAGCAAATGAGAATCGTCAGGAACAGGTGGATGAGCTCATGGGTGTTATTAGAGATTTGAAAGATAGTGTGGGTCCTTTTACTCTTGAATCAGGTACTCCCATTGTACATGTGGGAGACTTCAACTTTGTCGGGTACCGACAACAGTTAACGACACTAACTGACGGCGATATTGTTGATGAAGCATCCTATGGAATTGATTTCTTACCAGATTGGGATGATTCTCATTTGACAGATCTGTTTTCCCGCCACACTCATATTCGAATGGGATACACATGGAGAAAAGATAACAGTGAGTGGAATCCAGGGAAACTGGATTATATTCTTTATACGGACTCAGTTTTAGAACCGGCTAAGCATTTTGTGCTGAACACACTGGCAATGTCTGAAGAAGATCTATCCTTTTACAATCTGGATTTAGAAGACACAAAAAAAGCTTCTGATCACCTTCCAAGAATAATGGATATCAGTACAACTCTTGCAGATACATCAGTGTCTATTCATATGTCAACAGGGTGGAATCTGGTTGGTTTGCCTGTGCAAGGGTTGAACCCAAATTATCTATCCGTTTTCCCTGAAGCTACAGAGGGGACACTCTACTCTTTTACAAATTCGTATCAATCTGTTTTTGAGTTGACAGCAGGAGAAGGATATTGGCTACATTTCATGCAAGAAGGGGAAACATTAATCACCGGTAATCCAATCGATGAGGTTACCATATATTTAGAGGGTGGATGGAATCTCATTTCGGGGACCACCTCTTCCATTCAAGTGAGTGATATTGATGATCCAGAAGAGCTTATTATTCCGGGAACTATTTATACATTTGATGGAGTGTATGTAAACTCTTCTTTTCTCGAACCGGGAAAGGCATATTGGTTATATTCCAATGGATCAGGTGCTCTAAGTTTGTCCAATCTAGAATAGTTAACTCTTTTACATTGTTTACTTTGAATCTAGATTTGTGGGAATCAATTTCCATATTTTCAAGTCTAATGTTTACGAGGTAGATTTACTCAATATGAAAAACCGAATTATATTATTTACTTTACTTATTTCTGTTATTTTTTCTCAAGGGTGGAACACAACCTTTATCGGTCAGCTGGATTATCCACAATTTGTGAATGATGTGTGGGGATATAAGGCAGACAACGGAAAGGAATATGCTCTTGTGGGCACATCCCTGGGAACTGCAGTTGTGGATGTGACCACAAATCCGTTTGGACCACAACAGGTTGGATTTATCACAGGAGATGAGTCTACCTGGAGGGATATAAAATTTTGGAATAATCACATGTACATTAGCACTGAAGCTGAAATGGGCATCCAGGTAGCAGACATTACTGATCCCGAAAACCCAGAGCTGGTGTATGAGTGGGACGGTGTTTCCCGCGCACATAATTTATTTCAGGCGGACGGTTATTTATATGTAGTTGGTGCCGATGAGGGAACTGACATGGAGATACTTGATCTGACAGATCCCGCTGTACCTGTAAGGGTGGGTGGCTGGTCAGGGGAATATCTTCATGACGTATATGTAAGGGACAACTATGCCTATGGATGCGGGATCTATTCCAGCACCATGTACATTATCGATATTTCTGATAAGGAGAACCCCTTCACCTTAACCAGTTGGACCTATCCAGGGTCTGCCCACGCGTGCTGGCTGACGGAGGACGGCG
>Ga0187827_10000632_pt1 | contig 54636 bp, 65 predicted proteins | sample ETNtaG_39_FD_167969 | JGI IMG/M metagenome (GOLD analysis project Ga0187827, IMG submission 167969) | Marine microbial and viral communities from oxygen minimum zone, Eastern Pacific Ocean - ETNP2014_SV_150_PacBio MetaG (Illumina Assembly) | ecosystem: Environmental > Aquatic > Marine > Hypoxic...
TTAGAATCAAGTTTGTTTACTCTAGCCATCATGTTCTCTTTATCTCTTCTTAAAGTAATTCCTAACTTCTCCAAAAACATGTTCATTCCTTCTTTCATTTCAAAAGGACCTTTTACAATTCCATTCTTAGCAGGAACACCATCAAAAACCATTAATTTGTCTGATAAATAATCTAAAAACAATAAATCATGGTCAACAACTAACGCAGATTTATTTTGAAGTTCTGCAAAATCCCTAATAACTTTAGAAACAATCAAGCGCTGTTCAACATCTAAATAAGCACTAGGTTCATCCAAAAGAAATAATTCAGCATCTTTTCCTAAACAATAAGCAATAGCAACTTTCTGCAGTTCTCCACCGCTAAGTTCATTCAATTTCTTTTCAAACAATATTTTCAAATTCAAGGGATTAATAATCTGGTTAGTATATTTGGAAATAGCATCTTTTAAAACAACCATAACTAATTCATCATTTGATTCCAAATATTGAGGTTTGTAGCTAACCTTAATGTTTTCATTTAATTTCCCTTTATCTTTTTTAATCTCACCAGCAAGAACTCTTACAAAAGTTGTTTTTCCAATTCCGTTTTCACCTAAAACACCAATTACTTCTCCATTATTTATGCTACCAGTATCAGTTTCCAATAAAAACTTTCCAAGTTTCTTACTAAGACCATTCCATGAAACAAGCTCTTCTCCTTTTTTCTTGGAAAAACTCTTACGAGCTTCAAATTTTACTTTCTTGTCTCTAAACCTTATATTCTCTTCCTTAAGATAACCCCCTAGGTAAACATTAATTGAATTCTTTACAGGCTTCAACCCAGAAACAGAACCATAAACATCTTCAGAACCATACATTATGTGCGCCATATCCGACATATAATCAAAAATAATTAAATCGTGTTCAACAACAATAACTGCAGTATGACCATCCAACAAACTCCTGATAAACTTACTGACATTTATCCTCTGCTTAATATCCAAATAACTTGTAGGCTCGTCAAATATATACAAATTAGCGTCTTTCAAAACAGTAGCAGCTATTGCAACTCTTTGCAATTCCCCACCGGAAATTTTCTTAATATCATTATCCAGTATATTAGAAATTTCAAGTTCTTTTGCAACTTCATCTAATTTGCCTTTCTCATCAACCTTTTTCAATAGATCCTTAACCTTTCCTTTCTTTGCTTTTGGTATTAAATCAACATGTTGCGGTTTGTAACTAACCTTAATATCACCTTTTTCAACTTTTTCAAAAAACAATTGTGTCTCAGTGCCTTTAAAGAAATCAATAATTTCCTTATAACTAGTTTTTTTACCAACTTCACCAAAATTTGGTTTCAACAACCCACCTAAAACACTTATTGCAGAACTTTTACCAATACCATTTACTCCTAAAACACCAACAACCTTGTCAAATATCGGTGTAGGCAAATTATACAATGCAAACTTATTCTCACCATACCTATGAATCGGTTTTTTATCCAGAATTTCAGGCAAATTAACAATTTTGATAGCATCGCTAGCTGCTTTAACGCATATCCCACATCCAATACATGTAGCTTCATCTATCCCAAGCACATCCTTTTCCAGAGTAATGCACTCTACCCCACCTCTATTAACAGGGCATAAGCTCTGTATGTGCAACTTTTTCTGCTTGTCCTTTAGCTTCTCATTATCAACAACAGCTATTCGTTTCATACAATATAGATTTATTATAGTATTTATAAATATTAGGGCTGTGCCTAATTAGGGGAGGTGGGTGGGAAGAATAACAAGATGATATTAACCAAAACTGCCCGTGAATTGCATGTGAGCAAAGCGAACATGCGGCTTTCAGGGACTTTTGACTTCAGTTCCGCTCTGGCACAGCCCTTTGAGTTAAATTTAAATAATCAGAACAATAACTATCCTTAATATGAAATGTGAAATCTGCAAGAAAAACATAGAAACAACATTCATGGGAAAGATCTTAGGTACTTATATCAAAGATGATAAAGGCAAAAAGCATACTGTTTGCTTTGAGTGCCAGAAAAACCTCAAAACCAAGGAAAAAATACTAGAAAATATTAAGTAATTCTTTTATATTCATGCCTCGATAGCTCAGGAAACTAAGATAAATTTATAAATAACAAAAACTTACTCATTCCTAGGCCCTCATAGCTCAGTAGCTAGAGCGGTAGATTTACCAAAGCCGAACCTCGTAAGCTATAGGTCAGGAGTGCAAATCTCCTTAACCCTTTGCACACCTTTAATCTTAGAAATATAATTCACAATTTCTTCTGGAACTAATCTTTGCCAGTTTTGATTTTTAATAATCCTGCTTCTTATTGTTGTGCTGCTTACACCTTTAAGCATCTTAACCTTCCTTACCTCGTATTTTCCTTCAAAGCATTTTTCTGTCCATTCATTTCCGGTATAAACAACTTCAAATTTAGGAATCGTAGCCTCAATGTGATTAACCCATTTAATATCATCATTAAAATCAGGTATGGTAAAAACAACATACTTTTTTATATTATTGGCAGCCAGCGCAATATTAATCATCTCAACCCTTTCCCTAACAGTAAAAGGATTTTCTTTAGTATTCTCTTCATTACTGCTGCCTATTCCAATAATAATCTCACCTACCTCTTCCAAAGCATTCTTTATATCCCTTAGATGCCCCGAATGAAACGGCTGAAACCTTCCAATAAACAAACCTCTGTCCATAAGAGAAATAAGTTCATGATGTTTATAAATTTTCTTAATTTTATATGAAGAGAGGGTCAAATTCCTTAACAACTTCATTATCAACCCGTATAATTGTGCTAATATCCGGAGGCAAATTATTTCTTAAAAGCATTTCCAGGGTTTTATCTGTTTTTTCCTGGTCTTCTTCAGGGTCATATCCTCTATCAGCGTGAAACACTCCTTCCTCATCTAATGGGTTAAAGTAAGCGCGAATCAAAATTAATCGTTGATTTCTGAGGTATATCCCTCTGACATACTTATTAAATACCTGATTCCCGAATCTGTCGATTGTTGCAGCATGTTTTTGGTCAAGCCTGCCCATCAAGAATTCCTGAGACTCTGGTTCATATGAAAACCTGCCTACATATGCATAAGGGTCATTAGGCAAAGAGTGTTGTGGACGCATATGCAAAATAAAATCATCAGTTGGAACCCAGCTATGATAACCTTCTCTTTGCTCAGGCACAATATCCACACCTAGCCATTGTCTATCAGTTGCACGAGGAGAATCTCCTGAACTTGCATTAGCAGCTATAGCCCCCAATCTAACTGGAGGCAGAATTGGAAATATATAATCCCAACCATCAAATTCTGATATATAAATTCCATAAGGAGTTTTGCTTCCTGGAACATATTGTTCATTAGGCATTTAGTTATAATCCTCTTTGTATTTTAAATAAATATTTGACAATTTTATTCCAATAAGAATAATCAACTAAGAAATCTTCAATACACTGGGCATATCTCCTTTATGCTTATTCTTTTCAATTAAAGAAAATATTTTCTCAACTTTTTCCTTGGAAATTCCATCTTCAATAATTTTTTGTGCAGAAGATTCAGAAACATAAGCTTTCAAAATCTTATCAATCTCATCATACTTCAAACCTAATTCATCCTCATCAGTCTGTCCGTGATAAAGCTCTGCTGTTGGTGTTTTGTTAATAATTTTCTCAGGCAGTTTAAGGAATTTCGCAACTTCAATCTCTTCTGTCTTGAACAAATCTCCAATAACCTCAATATCTACTGCCCCATCACCATATTTAGTAAAATACCCCAGCATTATCTCAGTCTTATTACTAGTACCAATAACCAAAGCATCATGAGTATTGGCATAATTATAAAGAATTACAGCCCTAATTCTTGAAGCAGTGTTCATCTTAGCAATCTTGTTCTGCTTCCATTCCAATTTCTTAAATTCATCAACAAATTCATTAATAAAAATCAAAGAATAACTTATGCCATTCAATGTGCAGAACTCAACAGCATCTTTTATAGTCTCTTCAGAACTTAAACCCTTAAGAGGCATAAGCAAAGCATGAACATTTTCTTTCCCAATAGCATCTACAACTAATTTAGCAGATAAAGCAGAATCTATTCCGCCGCTTATCCCAATTACAGCCTTGCTAAAATTATTTTTACTAAAATAATCCCTTATTCCTGAAACTAATTTTTCATATATTTGTTTTATTTCTTCATTATCCATTTTTATATGGTCTGGAGAATATAATTTGATTTAAAAACCTTTTTGATTATCAGAACAAATACTCAACACAAGATTTATAAATAGGCCTGATATCTTTTTCCTAAAATGAAAGTAGCAATAATGTATTCAGGAGGCAAAGACAGCACATTTGCAATAGACCATGCTCTGGAAAAAGGCTGGGATATCGAATACTTAATCTCAATAAAACCTACAAGAACTGATTGTTATTTATTCCATTTTGCAACTGTGGAGCATACAAAAGATTTGGCAAAAATACTTCAAATTCCTCATATCCTGGAAAGCTGTTCAGTAGCAGATCCTAAAAAAGAAGCTCAAATAGTAAAAGAAATTGTTGAAAAGCAGCAAAAAACTTCGCCGGTAAATGCAGTTGTTTTAGGCGGTACAGGTTTGCAGGAAACACAGCTAAAAAGCATACAAAATGCCTTAAGGCCATTAGGCATAGAAGTATTTGCATCCCATGCCGGAGAGGAACATGATTTAGTAATTGAACAAATACTTAACAAAGGCTATGAAATAATGATTACACAAGTTGCATCAGACGGCTTAATGCCCTGGTTAGGAAAAACATTAACAAAAGAAAACTTTAAAGAATTAAAAAAAGACTCTGTAAATTACAAATTCCATATTGGTTTTGAAGGAGGCTATGCAGACACATTAATTTTGGACGGCCCAATTTTCAGGAACAAATTAAAGGTTGACAGTTTTGAAAAGGTAGTTGAGGATAAATATTGCGGGCATGTTAAAATAAATAAATTAGAAATTCTTGATAAGGAAGTAAATATTACAAAAGAATAATTATTTCAACTTAGAAGACTTAAAGATATGCTCCTTGAAAGGTTTTGCCCTTACAATTTCTGCGTTTATACCAATTTTTTTAAGCTCGTTTTTTAATGCCTCTTCAGAAATTGTATTTTGATCATACCCTAAACATATAACGCTAGGTTTAAGTTCTTTTATGGGCTTTAATATGTCCTTATTATCCCCTAAAAATGCTTCATCAACAAAATCCAGTTTCTTAACATCCCTTAACCTGCTCTCTTCATCATGTTTCGGTTTGCAACCTTTAAACTTCAAAATATTCTCATCCCTTGCAACTACAACAATCAGGTAATCCCCATAACCCTTAGCTTCCTTAAGATAAACCTCATGCCCTTTATGCAGTATATCAAAAGATCCAAATGTAATTACTTTTTTCATAGTAAAAGCAATTCTAGAGTATTTTAAAAATATTGTGGATTTAATTAAATAACCAAAAGATTTATATACCAGAATATCACTTTCTAGTAGTAAATAGAATAGATGTTTTTAATGACGCAATTACAAGTAGTAAAAATAGGAACAAGCTCTGTATTCCATGACGGCGAAATTGATTATGGAAACATAGCCAGAGTAGGCTATGGCGTAGCAAAATTAATCCATGAACAGGATACGCAGTCAGTTTTAGTTACTTCTGGGTCTATTCCATTAGGTATGGAGAAAAAAGGAATAACAGAAAAACCAACAAACCCTGTAGAATTGCAGAGTTGCGCAAGAATTGGCCAGTCTTTATTAGTAGCTGCCTACAACCAGGGTTTACAATCAGGATACCACCAATACGCAGGGGAAAGAGGAATGGGGGAACTAGAAGTGGTAACTGGACAATGTCTTGTAACTTACCATAATTTAAACAATACTAGTGAAATGCGAAATATTGTAATGGGCATAATATATGATTCTGCTGGCGGAACAATACCCTTAATAAATTATAATGATGGCATTGACCCAACAGAGGCGCACCTCGATAATGATAGATTAGGCGCAAGAATCACAAAAGCGATTATTGCAGACAGGCTGGTAATCTTAACTGATGTTGATGGATTGCTGGATGAAGATGGAGAGTTAGTAGACAGAGTTAGTGAAATAGATGATTCTGTAAGGGAATTATGTGGTGTTGCAAAAGGTACAGGAGGAATGGACACTAAACTGGATGCAGCAGATTTATGCATAAAAAATGATCCTTCAATACCTGTAATTGTGGGAAATGCCCAACATAACTTAGTGGATTTAATTGATGGCACTGTTCCAAGAACATTATTCCAAAATTAATCAAAATCTTTATAAATAAAATATCCATGGTTAATAGTAATGGCCAAAGAAGAGAAGCTGGGAATAAAAGTAAGGAAAGAAGAAGATTTTTCTGAGTGGTATAATGAAGTAGTTATCAAGGCAGAGCTTGCAGAGCATTCCGTAATAAAGGGATTTATGGTTGTAAGACCCAGAGGATATTCAATATGGGAAAAACTACAGCAGAATTTCGATAAAGCAATAAAAAATATAGGTGTTCAAAATGCTTACTTCCCATTATTGATTCCGGAATCTTTTTTTAAAAAAGAGGCTGAACATGCCCAGGGATTTTCTCCGGAGCTGGCATGGATAGAGCAAAAGGAAGATGGTGTAAGGTATGCTATAAGGCCAACATCCGAAACAGTAATGTATGATTCTTACTCAAAATGGATTAGAAGTTGGAGAGACTTGCCTTTAAGGCTTAACCAATGGTGCAATGTCTTAAGATGGGAAGTCAAGCAGACAAAACTTTTCTTAAGGACAAGGGAATTTCTATGGCAGGAAGGCCATTGCGTTTATGAAACAGAAAAAGAATGTGATAAAGAGACATTAGTTTATCTTAAAGAATACAAAAACTTATGTGAGGAACTGCTAGCAATACCTGTTTTAGAAGGAAAAAAAACCGACAAAGAAAAATTTGCAGGCGCTAAAACAACATATGCAGTGGAAGCACTGATGCCTGATGGAAAAGCATTGCAGATGGGAACCTCCCATAATCTTGGACAGAATTTTGCAAAAGCATTTAATATAAAATTCCTGGGCAAAGATGAAAAAGAATATTTGCCATGGCAAAATTCCTGGGGATTTTCCACAAGATTAATAGGAGCTTTAGTCATGTCGCATTCTGATGATAAAGGCTTAATTCTGCCTCCAAAAGTCGCTCCAATACAAATTGTCATAGTCCCGATTTACAAGGTCGATAATAAGGATAAGATAGTAAAGAAAGCCAGCGAAATAAAAAACAAGCTCAATTATAAAACATACTTAGATGATAGAGAAGAGTATACACCCGGATGGAAATTTAACGAATGGGAGCTAAAAGGCGTACCATTAAGAATAGAGATAGGACCAAAAGATATAGAAAAAAACCAGGTAGTTCTAGTTAGACGCGATAATAACAATAAAGAATTTGTAAAACTTTCTCAATTAGACAAAAAAGTTAAAGATACTTTAGAAAGCATACAAAATTCCTTGTTCAATAAAGCAAAGAAATTCTTGAATTCCAACATCACAGAAGCTAAAAACTGGAATGATTTCGTAAAGCAAATAAAAAACAGAAAACTTGTAAAATCCTTTTTCTGTGGCGATATAAAATGTGAAGACATTATCAAGGACGAATCAAAAGGTGCAACTTCCCGCGTCATACCATTCCAGCAGCCAAAGAAATTAGGCAAATGCATTCATTGCAGTAAAGAAGGCAAGTTCTTGGTTATTTTTGGGAAAGCTTACTAATTCAATGCCTCAGCAATCAACTCAGAAACATCTATCTTATCAACTTTATTGGGTATAGTATTCGTAGTAACTACCTTAACATTTGCTTTTCTTAACTTCTCCAAAGCTTTCTCAACAAAAATTCCATGAACAGCAATGCAATTAAATTTCTTTGCACCCATTTTTTTAAAGTTCTTTGCAGCCTCAATTATTGTATTCCCTGTACTGATGATGTCATCAACAAGGATAACATTCTTGTTCCTTAAATCAACCGGTTTATTCAAACTTACTTTAACTTCCCTGCCAGAAATTCTTTTTTTCTCCATTATGACATACTCGCATCCAATCTCATCTGCTACCCTTTTTGCCCATTTGTAGCTTTCCCAGTCAGGACCTACAATTAAAGGATTCCTGAAATTTTTCTTGATATATCTGCCAATATAATGGTTAGATGTCAGCTTATGATGTTTTATATTGAATAAATGAGAAAGGTCCTTTTCCCTGTGCAGATGAGGATCAACAATAATGACTTTATCAAAATACTTGTCAATCAGCCTTGCCATAATCTCAATGCTTATGCATTGTCCTGACTTAAACCTTTTATCCTGCCTGAAATAAGGAAAATACGGCGCAGCAAGAATTATCTTTTTAGCTCCCAGTTCTTGAGCAGTATCAGCAGCAAATAATATTTCCACAATTAAGTCATCAATATTATCGTAAAATGACTGCACAAACACAACAGTTTTTCCACGGACATTGCTCATAAGCCTTATACTAATCTCACCATCAGGAAATTTCTTTACTTTTAGTTCAGAATAAGAAGCTTTCAGCTTTTTAGCTATTTTACTGGCCAAATGCACCCCTTTTGAGCATCCTATCACTAACATGATATAATATGAGAATATGTTGTATTTATATATTGCTATAATCAAGAGGTTGGAGTGAAAGTCGGTGCTTGTGCGTAAATTGCCAAAGAATAAAATTCCGCAGGATTATACTGTACGACCTGAGCGTCGTGAATTGCAAGCGAACAATGTGAGCTTGTCCGCTACTCACGATTGAGAGGAATGCTAAGGCCTCGCACAAGTACAAATTAGATTTTCACACCAACCATCAATACCAGAAGAGTTTAACAGCAATCTTTTTAAAACACAATATTTTTCTTAGAGACAACGGCGGTGTAGTTCAGCCTGGTTCAGAGCGCTAGACTCATATACTTGAGTTATGAAGCATTTATGCTGATGATATACCTCAACCGGGTTATCTAGAAGTCGTGAGTTCAAATCTCGCCACCGCCACTATTTTGTTAATCCTAAAGTAGTTAAAAGAGGAAGATTTACAAAATATAATTAATTTCTGTACTATTAAATATTTTATTGGGGTTGACAAAATGATATTAGATAAGATTGTATTAACAGCAGATAATGGACATGTAAGGGCTTCTGATGATCAACCAGTTCAGATCTTTGGAGGTATAGATTTGTCTATTAATGCGCCTACAGGAAGCATAGATCAAAATCCAGATGAAATAATAGGGAAAGAACTTGCTAGGCTTGGTAAAACAAATGACTGCTGGGATGGATACATTGTTCATTGAGGAAGTTTAACAACTAGAGATGGTAGAACACCCCAGAGTGCACAAAGAACAGCTTACTATATCAATGTTGTAGACTACGAGGAAGATGCTGTTCCTTCGCCTGAAACAAAATAAAAAATTCTTATTAAACTCTTTATCTCTCTTTTAGAAATACCTTGCCTTTCATAAATGTATTATCTCTCGATTTGTGCATATTTTCTAAGTGATCAAACAGCTTATCATCATATCTTTTAGTAGTCTTAACATGTTTGTAATGGTTATCTCCGGTCCCGTAATGATTGATTCCAACCTTATACATCTTTCCGGTAATTTTTGAGTTGCCATAATGCTTTCTTTCTTTCTCAAAACTATCGATTAAAACTATAGTTGACAATAGAACAAGAGTGATTATAATCAATATTAATACCAATGTATTAAGTCCTGAGTTTTTCATTATAACTAGTAAACTGCTTTAGTATATAAATATTGGCGCCACGGGCAGGACTTTCATCAACCTTTTACATCGTTCCGAGGAATCGAAGATTCCTCATTGCATACTTTTGCTCGAGCTTTTTGTAAAAGATCGTTTTGAACCTACACAGTCTTGCGACCAGGAGGGTTCGAGCCTCCCGCAATGCCAGATTATGCGACCGTGGCACAAGAATAAGTATTATTTACTGTTTTAAAAAGATTATCTATTAGATAGTACATCCGGTAATAGAAGATAGCTTGTCAATAGATTGTGCATTTTCATATTTCTCTCCATTAAAAAACCATGTTGGAGTTATTTTAACTTCCTTATTCTCACTAAAATCCCTATAGTCAATAAACCTTATAGAATTCCCAAACATTGCTTTTTGGCCATGAGTATATTGGCACCATGACGCACCGTACATAACAGCGCCTTTTTCAGTTAAGCATTGCGCAAAACCATCCAAAGGCCCTAGTTTTATTGAATTTACATAGCTGAACCCAATACCTCCAAAAATAAGCAGAAAAACAACTGAAACAATAGAAATAATAAGAATTTTTTTATTGCTCTTTGGCTTTTCTATTGTCTTTTTCTCTATATTGGAATCTTTCTGAGTTTCATGTCTAATGTTCCCAAGCTCTTCCTTGCTTAAAGCCATTTTTAACTAAGCAGCTGAACTTGGTTCAGAAACTTGTGAAGGTGTGTCTCCAACATCAGAAACAGGTGCAACTCCACAACCACCACCTACATAAGCTTGCTGCTGACCTTGCTGGCCATAAGCTGCATATCCTGTTGTATCGTTGCCTCTTGTACAGCCAAAAACCAACAGTGCTACTAAAACTAAAACCACCATCAGTACTAAAGTTTTTTTCATTTTAAATTTAGTTTAATGTCCCCATTTAATAATCTTACTGTTAATTAGATAATTCAGATTCGATTACTTGCTTAAAGGCTTCATATGGTTGCGCTCCAACAAGCTTTATCCCGTTGATAAAAAAGGTTGGAGTCCCTGAAACACCTATTTGGCTTCCATAGCTGGCGTCTGCCTGAACTTCTTGTTTCATCTCGCCATTGTCTATGCATTGTGTAAATTTGCCAACATTCAAGCCTAAATCACCGGCAAGTTTTATGTAAAGGTCTCTTCCTAAACTTTGCTGATTATTAAAAATCTCATCATGGTATTTCCAGAACTTGCCCTGCTCATCAGCACATTCAGAAGCTTCTGCTGCTCTGGAGCTTGTGATGGCGCAGCGCCTGCTGGCTGCTGGACTTGCGCTGCTCCTTCTGAACTGCCAAAATAAGGATTAAACCACAAAAAACAACTGCTAAAAGAAGAATCAATGAAATTCCCTGCCATACTCTTACCTTGCTTAGTTCAAATTTATACTTTCCACCTTTTTTTCATGATGATGATGCACTTCATGTTTATGATGTTTTTCTTCTGTCATATTTACCACCTCTTATCTGATTATGTTTTAATTGAATAATTATTGAAGAAGTATATTTAATATAAATAGCTTATCTACGATACTGATTAGAATTATGCTTCTTTTAACGCTATAAACCTTATTTATGTCCATAATCATTCAAAAAGCCATTTTAAGGCTTTTCTCATAAAAATATAGTAAACAGCCATTTCTTTTAATAATGTTTAAAAGCACTAATACAATCCTTTCCCTTATGAAAAAAGTTATTTTGATAGGTGCTGGCATTATTGGCTTGAGCATTTCTTATTATTTAAAAAAAGAAAATTGCGAAGTTGTCATTCTGGAAAAAGGCAAAGCAGGATCAGAAGCATCATACGCATCAGCAGGCATGCTTGCATCACAATCAGAATTTGATTTCTATGAAGATTTTATGGATTTCTGTATTCAAAGCAGAGACATATACAGTGATTATTGCAAAGATATAGAAAATGCTTCTGGAATTAATGTTGAATTTCAAAAATGCGGAATGATAAGGCCTGCCGTAACCGAAGAACAGGAAAAACATCTGAAAGCTAATTACGAATGGCAGAAAAAGAGAAATCTTGAAATAGAATTTCTAGATGGAAATGAATTAAGAAATATAGAGCCAAACTTATCCAAAAACATAATTTCAGGATTATACACTAAAAATGACGGCCAGGTCAACAACAGGAAATTGATGGAAGCCTTAATTATGGCCAATAAAAAAATCAACAACAAAATTATTGAAGATTGCGAAGTTACAGATTATTTGATTGAAAACAATAAAGTAACTGGCGTAAAAACAAACAACGGAATTTTTAATGCAGATATTGTAATAAATACCGCTGGAGCATGGTCATCATTAATCTCCAAAAATATAATCCCAAACTTTGAAGTAAAGCCAATCCATGGCCAGATGGTTTCCCTACAATCTGATAAAAAAATACTCAACAAAGTAATATTCGCATCTATACTAGGAAAGGGGGGCTATATAGTGCCAAGAAAAAACAATGAAATTGTTTTAGGCTCTACAATGGAAGATATTGGTTTTGAAAAAAAGATTGATGAAGAAAGCATAAACTCTATCCTAAAAACTGCTTTTGATATTGTTCCTGAATTTAAGAATCTGAAAATAAAGGAAAAATGGTCTGGTTTTAGGCCATTTACTGAAGATAAGCTGCCAATAATCGGAAAAACAAACATTGAAAACTTAATCCTGGCAACAGCGCATGGAAGAAACGGAATCCTTTTAGCCCCAATAACTGCAAAAGCAATAACAGAACTTGTCATAAACAACAATATCATTCCAGAAATAAAAGATTTCGGTGTTGATAGATTCAATAATTAGAAATTTTTAATTTTTGCTGCTAACTCAGAAGCAGCCTCCTTCACATTCTCTGCACTCACAACCGCACTAATTACAGCAACACTTTTCACACCTTGCTCTAGAACTGAATCAATATTATCCTTATTTATTCCACCAATAGCAATCAATGGTTTTTCTATCTTCCCTAAAACTTCTTTTATCATTCCAGTACCAACAGTATAATCTTTCACTCTTGTTTTGTATACCGGTCCTATTGTAATGTAATCAACATCTTCTTCATTAGCTTTAACAGCCTGCTCTACACTATGGGTTGACAAACCAATAATCAATTTATCTTTACAAATTTTTCTTGCATCTGCTATAGACATATCACTTTGCCCAAGATGAACGCCATCTGCTCCAATTTCCAAAGCAGCGTCAACATAATCATTCAGAATAAAAAGAACATTATTTTCTCTGCAAACCTTCAACAATTTAATCGCTTCCTTTTTAACATAATCTTTACTCCAAGATTTTTCCCTTAATTGAATTATCTCTGCACCGCCAGCAATAGCTTCTTTAACAACTTCTTCATTACTTTTACCATTAGAAATACCGCTTTCAGTTATTACATATAATTTATTTTCAAAGGTTTTCATAATGAAAAGAAATTATTATTTTTTATTTAATAGTCCCATCAACAGGACTGGAAGCACTTGCATACAATTTCTTTGGAATCCTTCCGGATAAATAAGCATCTCTTCCGCTCTCAACAGCTAGTTTCATAGCCTTAGCCATCCTAACAGGATCTTTAGCTAATGCAACACCAGTATTCAATAAAACACCATCTGCACCCAATTCCATAGCAATTGTTGAATCAGAAGCAGTTCCAACACCAGCATCCACAATTATAGGAACTTTAGCTTGCTCCAAAATTATTTTTATATTATTTGGATTCAAAATCCCCTGTCCAGAACCAATTGGAGCTCCAAGAGGCATAACCGCACTAGCTCCGGCATCCTCTAATTTCTTTGCATAAACAACATCATCATTAGTATAAGCTAAAACAGTAAAACCTTCCTTGACCAAAACCCTGGTTGCTTTCAAAGTTTCCTCATTATCCGGCATAAGTGTTTTTTTGTCACCAATCACTTCCAGTTTAACCCAATTAGGCAAACCTGCAGCAACTGCAAGCCTTGCAGTTCTTATAGCTTCTTCTGCAGTAAAGCAAGCAGCAGTATTTGGCAGTATAGTAATTTTATCTGTATCAATATAACTCAACAATGATTTATCGCTTTTATCGTTTAAATCAACTCTTCTTATAGCAACAGTAACAACTTCAGCACCAGAAGCTTCATGAGCTTTCTTCATTATTTCAAAATTCTCATACTTCCCAGTACCTATGAATAATCTTGAATTGAATTCAAATTTTCCAATCTTTAAAGTTTCATTCATTTTACTTGGTTCTTAATCCCTAACTTTAATTGTCGGGGTGGGCTTATATTGTTGTGATGCACTCTTGGGGAGGTCAATAATGCCACGAAGTGGAGTTATCCCCCACCAACAACCTTCACAATTTCTAATTTATCATTATCATTCAATTTAGTATTATCAAAATCCTGCCTATGCACAATTTCTTTATTCAATTCAACAGCAACAGTATCTTTATTCAAATTAAGAGAGTTTAATAAATTAATAATATTCTCGCAATCTAATTCTTTTTCATTGCCATTGATTATTAGTTTCATATTGTATACAGTGAAGCAGAGTTAATTTAAAAACATTTTTATTGAGATTACAAATATTTCTTTTCCATATTGAAAACAATTCAAATGAAATTTGAGTTAAATTTTTAAACACCATCAATAAACAAAAGTCTTCATGACATTAGTCTCATCATTCAACAAAGCATTTCAAACTTATGCTGATAAAGTTGCAATTGAATTTAACGACAATAAAGCAACTTTTGATGAAATAAATAGAAATGCAAACAAAGTAGCTAACGCATTAAATAACATAGGAATCAATAAAGGAGACAGAGTAGCTTTATTTCTTTCCAACAGTTTAGAATTAATCTACTTTTTTACTGGAATTCTTAAAAATGGCTCAATAGTTGTCCCGATGAATGGTTCTTTTAAGGAAAAAGAAGCAGAACACATACTTAATGACTCCGGAGCTAAAGCAGTCCTTACAGATAAAAACTGTTTGCCAATAATAAAAACGATTAAACCGGATTTAAAAGAATTGAAACATATAATTACAGTTGATTCTGATGAGAATACTGGCTTTAACGAATTTATTAAAGATGCATCTGATGAAAATCCAAACACCGAAATAACCGACGAAGACGGCTCTATAATGTTCTATACTTCAGGAACTACCGGAAGATGCAAGGGAGCCTTGTTAAGCCATAAGAACATGGAATCTGACTTAGAAGCCCTAAAACAAACATGGCATCTTACAGATAAAGATAATTTGATTTTAACATTGCCCCTTTACCATATTCATGGATTAGGTGTAGCCTTATGCGGCTCTTTCTATAATGGATATAGTTTTGTTTTGATGAAAAAATTTGATGCAGAAGAGATTTTAAAACTAATAGAAGAAAAAAAAGCTACATTATTCATGGGCGTCCCAACAATGTATGTCAAAATTTTGGAAGTAAAAGACAAAGAAAAATACAATACAAGCAGCATGAGATTATTCATTTCCGGCTCTGCGCCATTATCTGCAGAGACATTTAAGGAATTCAAGGACACTTTCGGACAGGAGATACTTGAAAGAGCAGGAATGTCAGAGACAAACATGAACTTTTCTAACCCCTACAATGGAAAAAGAAAACCAGGAACAGTTGGACCGGTACTTCCTTGTGCAAAAGTAAAAATTACAGACAAAGATTTTAATGAAGTTCCTCAAGGCAAAGAAGGCAGCATTTTAATCAAGGGGAATAATGTATTCAAAGGATACTGGAATGCTCCGGAAAAAACAAAAGAAAGCTTCCATGATGGTTGGTTCATAACCGGAGATTTAGGAAAAATTGATGAAGATAACTATATAACTTTTCTGGGAAGAAGCAAGGATTTAATAATCTCTGGCGGATTAAACATCTACCCTGCAGAAGTTGAAGAACTCATAAACACTCATCCTGCTGTTTCGGAAAGCGCGGTTATAGGTGTCCCGGATAAATGTTTTGGAGAAGCAGTCAAAGCCTTTGTTGTTTTAAAAGACAGCATAACCGGAGAAGAAATAACAGCTTACTGCAAACAAAAACTTTCAAGTTACAAAAAGCCAAAATATGTTGAATTTATTGACGAATTGCCAAGAAACTCAATGGGGAAGGTCCAGAAGAATGTTTTAAGGGAAAAGGAAATCAAGAAAGAATAAGTAAATTCTGATTTATTATGCAAAACAAAAAGAAAATACATTTTGAACGCGCAATCTTTACATCCTGGTACTGCAGTTTAGGCGACTGCACTTATTGCTATATGTCTACGCAAAAAAGCCTTATTTCTGATCCAAAAAAAGCCAAAAGAAGTATGGCATCAATACTTGCAGAAGCATACCTTTGCAAAAAACTTGGCTGGAAAATAGGATTTCTGTCAGCAGGCTACGGCAATTACACTCAAAAAAGCATTTTAGAGCTGTGCAAAAACGTTTATGAAATTTCTAATCAAAAATTATGGCTTAATATCGGAGTTTTAAATGAAAAAACAATTGAGCCATTAGTTCCATACTTAGAAGGAATTTGCGGAGCAGTGGAAACTACAAATGAAAAAGTCCACAAAAAAACAGCCCCAAACAAACCAATAGCACCAATAGAAAACATGTATAAAATATGCGACAAATACAACTTAAAAAAATCAATGACTTTTATTGTAGGTTTAGGAGAAACAATTGATGATTTTGATTCATTTAAAGCATTTTTAATTAAGAATAAAATCAACAAAATAATTTTTTATGCCCTAAACCCGATAAAAGGAACAGTTTTTGAAAAATCAAAAGGCCCGGAAATTAACTATTACCTGCAATGGATTAAAAAAACAAGAAAAACATTTCCAAAATTAAACATTGTAGCAGCACCGTGGGTAAACAGAGTTGATTACATTCATCTGATGCTAAATGCAGGAGCAGATGCAATAACAAAATTCCCTGCAATAAAACTATTCAATACAATCCACGCAAAAAACATTGAAAAAGAGATAAAATCATCCAATTATGAAATGCAGGGTACTTTCACAAAAATTCCTGAAATAAACTCCAACGAAATTAAAAACCTAAGTTTTGATAATGGATTAAAAGAAGATATAATTAAGAAAATTAATGGATATTTGAAAATAATGAAGAGAAACTAATTCTGTTACTCATACCTAAGAGCATCCACAGGCTTTAATTTAGAAGCTGCTCTTGCAGGGAAGAAACCAGATGTAGCGCCTACAATAAAAGAAAACATAAGAGAACCAACTGTAAGCCACCATGGAAAATATGCCTGCAGGAATGAATATCCTGCTACAGCTGCTATGCTGCTTCCGAGTTTTGCAAGCCCGTAACCAACTAAAATTCCAACAGCCCCTCCAATCAATCCCAAAATTCCTGATTCAAGAAAGAACATAAAAAGAATTGTGCTGTTCCTGGCGCCTATAGACTTCATAATCCCTATCTCTTTCGTACGCTCAAGAACAGAAGTGTACATCGTGTTCATTATGTTTACAGCAGCTACAAGTACAGATATGCCTGCTATTATGACAAGAATAGCATTAAGCACAACAATTACAGTTCCAAAAGTCTCAATAAGCTGCTCAAATGTCTGCACATAAAAATCTTCTTCACCTTCTTTCTGGCCTTTTTCCTTCCTTAGCTTTTCCTCAAGCCTCTCTGCAAGCTCGGAAGGATCAGCTCCTCTCTCTGCCCGGATATAAATAAAGTCATACTCCTCTCCAACATCAAAAAGTTCTTTTTCATCATCAAGCGTCATATAGATATTGACATCATCCTGTGCATTACCAATCACTTCATAAAAACCTATAATATCAAATTTTACATCATTGATAAAAATCTTATCCCCTAATTTTAAAGGTTTGGCAAAAATCTTATCCTCCAACTGATAATTATAGCCAACTACAACTTTATTCTTGTCCCCTTTTTTCAGGTTTCTTCCTTTGAAAATGTCAATACCTCCAAAAGCTTCATCAACTACTCTTTGTTCAGAAGGGTCTGTGGGCATGCCCATGACATAAACCCATTTCCCTTTCTTCCTCACATCTTTTTTCACTTCAGCTTGCTTGGTAATCATAGCTGTAGCTTCTGAAACACCTTTTGTCTTTTTTATGAAATCAAAGTCATCCTGGGATAAGAAAGTATTAGTGCTTCCCGGAGGCCCAAAACCTCTTGGCTGCGCAACTAGTTTATCAGCACCCGCTTCCTGGCTTAATTGGTCAACATATTTGCTTAAACCCTGGCCAAAACTGATTAAAGTAAAAATAGCCATTATGCCAATAAGTATGGAAAGAATAGTAAGGAAACTTCTTGTAAATCTATGCCACATATTCTTTGTTATATAGTTGAGTAAGTCTTCTATCATTTTATTTAGTATGGCGCAGTGCGTCCACAGGATGGAGTTTTGAGGCATTTATTGCAGGAATAACTCCAAATATGCTTCCCAGTATAAATGACCCGAATATCGAGCCCAGCACAAGCCAGATGCTTACTTCTGCCATTATTAATTCAGACCCCAGCAACAGCCTTCCAACAAAAGCAAAACTCATAGCTATGATTACTCCAAAAATCGCACCTATGATTCCGCCTACACCCCCTATTAATCCCGACTCAATGAAAAACAATGAAAAAATTGTACTATTTCTTGCACCAATAGACTTCATTATGCCAATCTGTTTTGTACGCTCCAGAACAGAAGTAAACATTGTATTCATTATCCCAATACCTCCGACAATAATGGATATGCTGGCAATAATATAAACAAAAAGCTGGACAGCAAACAATGTAGAATTTACCTGGCCAAGAATAGCTTGAGGTGTTTGTACAGTAAAATCTTCTTCGCCTTTCTTGACATCCCTTTCTTTCCTCATCAACTTTTCAACATTTTCCTGCACTACCTTAATATCAGCATTTTGATTCACCTGCATTACAATAATATCGTAATCCTCGTCATCTATGTCCAGTATTTCTCTTAGATCATCTTCTTCTACAAGCACAAGATTATCTGTAATAAAGCTTCCAACTTTCTTCAGTATGCCCACAACCTGAAATTGCTTTTCCTGGATAAGGACCTTTGAACCGACTATTATCTGTTTTCCAAATCCGGCATTTTCTTCTCCAAAATTATTTCCCAGCAGTACTTTTTTGCTGTCTCCATCCCTTAACAGCCTGCCTTGTTCTGCCTCTAAATTAAGTGCAGATTCTATAAGTTTTCTTCCATCACCCTCACTCATAGTAGCAGCCATGCCAAATCCTACATGGTCATCATGCTCTAATTTGCCATTCCTTAACAGCCTGCCTGCAGCAATCTTAACTCCATTTACTTTTTTGACCTTTTCCAGATGGTCTTTTGTCAAAGGCTTTACAACATCAGTTCCAGGAGGCCCGAAACCACCGGATGCCTGCAAAGCAAGTTTATCAGTTCCAATATCTCCAAACTGCGAGCTTATCACAACCTTTAATCCCTGGCCAAGGCTGATGAGAGAAACAACCGCAATTATTCCTATTATTATACCTATCATAGTCAGCCACGACCTTAGCTTCCTGTTTCTAAGGTTCTTAATAGAAATAATAAAATAGTCCTTAAGCATTTTAAAATTGGGAAATTATACTTTTTTCTTCCTGCCTTTCATCTTTTTTCTATAGATGAACAGCCCCACAATAACTATTGCAGCTACAATAAATAATCCTGCCTTATTACTGCCCTTAATCAATCCGAATTTTTTTGCATCAGCAGCTGAGTAAAGATCAAGCTTCAATTCCACTGTTTCCTTGAAATCATTGTTATTTGCATCCTTATACTCAACCACCACTGGAATAATTATCTCCTTTTCCTTGTTCTTTTCAATAAACAGATTAAAATCCGCAGTCTCATAGTCATCCGAGTCAATATTGCCGATATATACCTCACTATTGGACAGAATCCTGTAGTTATCGCTGGCTATTAATCTCATATTCATCAGCTTAATGCCAGTTACACCCTTGTTCACAATCTTGACAACTACCTCTCCAGACTTGCCTGACTCATAAATTTCAGAGTCATCTAAGGTAATGCTTAAATCAGGTTTTGCACCTATTACAATCCCTATAGTGCCATTATTAAAATAACTATTTCCCAGCTCGTCAGAGTAAGCAACTTTTAACGATACAGGATACACACCGCTTTCTGCATCCGGATTTGCCAGAATATTAAATCCAATTTCATAGTCCTGTTTTGCATCAATTTGGTAAATGCTTTTTTCATTTGTGGAATCTACAGGTAATAATGGAAGACCTCCTAAACCAAGCGTCACTTTTATATCTTTCAAAACCGAATCTGCTTTGTTTGAGAGTTTTATTTTGATAATGCTTGTTGACCCGGGTTCCAGGGATTTTCTGCCTGTAGATACAGAATCAACTGCAAGTATTGCATCATTAGTTCTCACATCCACCATAAACTCTTCTGGTGTAACCCAAACACCCCCATCAATCCTATACCTGATTTTTAGCTCATTCTCGCCTTCAACAGCATTTTCCGCAACCCTTAATCTATATTTTACTATAGCACCAACATCTCCTTCCTGCCTGCTTTGCAGTGTCCCTATATTTTGTATAGCATCCCTTCCAGGATCTAATGAAAACGGATACTCCTGAAGCACTTCCACTTCAATAGCCCTTGCTTCCTCATCACCTTCATTATCAAATTTGAATCTTACATCCACATAGCCTCCCGGCTCTGCAGGATCAGGTTCCTGGTTGACCATCGTCACAATAATGTTGTATGAGCTCGATGGGTTTTGAGCATTCACTGCAGCAGCAGCATTCATAGCAAGCAAAATAAGCATGCAAAAACTAATACCCATAAGAATATTCAATTTAATTTTATTTATTTTCTTCATTGTTAACCACCTTTCCTTATTTTTGATTGTTTTACAATTGCGCCATCACTCAGGAACTCAATCCTGTCAGCATTGTGCGCTACATTTACGTCATGAGTGACCATGATGATTGTTTTTCCTTCTTTCCTGTTTAAGTCCTCTAAAAAATTAATAACTGTTTTACCTGTAGTAGAATCAAGGTTTCCTGTAGGCTCATCCGCTAAAACAACTTCCGGTTCATTTGCCAAAGCCCTTGCAATTGCAACACGCTGCTGCTGGCCGCCTGAAAGTTCAGTAGGCCTGTGATCCATCCTGTCTCCTAAATCAACCATCTCCAGTATGTGTTTTGCCTTCTCAACCCTTTCTTCCCTGCCAATACCCTGGAACACCATGGGCAAAGTAACATTTTCCAATGCACTTAGCGTATTTATCAGATTAAACTGCTGGAATATAAAACCAATTTTCTTGCCTCTTATCTGGGCCAAATCAGACTCAGACAGCTTTGAAATATCCTTCCTTTCAAGATAAATCTTGCCTTTGCTTGGGATATCCAATGCGCCAACCATGTTTACAGCAGTTGATTTGCCGGAACCTGATGGACCCATTATTGCAACAAACTCCCCGCGTTTAATTTTTAAATTCAGCCCCCTGAGTGCATTGACCTTAACTTCCCCCATCTGGTATGTTTTCCATACATTATCCAATTCGATTATTATATTATTTTTTCCCATTTTTATTATTCTTTAATCATTGAATTTTGTTCATTGAATTTTTTATTATTGTACTTTTCATTTCAAAACCCACAAATTAACACCATCTTTTTTCAGCCTTCTGAATTTATCATCCAGAGTCAGCTCTAAAAGATATTTTTCTGCTGTATTCCAGGAGACTTCAAACTTCTTAGCAATTTCCGCAGTAGTTATAACTCTGTCTTTCCTCGAAAAATCCAGAATTTTATTTTTTAAATTATGTAATTTCATAAGTAAATACCTATTTTAATACCTATTTTAATACCTATCTTTATCCCTATCTTTATCCCTATTATATTACATATATTTAAACTTTACGCTTAGTTTTTAGAATTCCAGAGATTTTTATTTCTCAACAAGCACAGCCCTTATTGGACTTCCATCCCCGCCTTTAATCTTTAATGGCAGCCCAACAAAGAAATATCTTCCGGCCTTTACATTGCATACTTCAAGCCCCTCAATAATAGGAATATCCTTATTAAACAATATTTTATGTGTGTCATGATTTGGAGAGTTTCTCTCAATACTTAAATTTTCTACTCCAACACATTTAACCTTTTTCCCTGCGAGATACTTTGCCCCGGTTTTATCCAGGTAAGTGTAGTTTCCATCCCATTTTTTTAAGGGTTTCTTCATGGTTTTTAATATCACTATGTCATTTTTTTTAATTGATGAACTTATTTTTTTAGTGCTTAAATCCTCCACAGTAATCTTGTCTTTCTTATTCGAAAAATCCAGCACAACACAATCGCCAATAAACTTGCCAACATCCATCTTTTCCATGGTCTTCCCCTTGGCAAGCATATGGAAATAAGCATCTGCATGAGTCCCTGTATGGCTCTCAATATAAAGCTTTGATTCATTAGCTCCGTTTTCTAAAGACCCTGTTGCAACAAATTTGAATTTTTTCCCTTCCTTGTTCTTGTAAACAGTCATCCCTTCTCTGATTTCCATCGATATGTCGTAGACTTTCATTTTGAACACACCTCTGTTTTATGGACTTTCAAAATGGAAGCTACGAACGATAGTGAGTTTGTTTTCATTTTTTGTTCAAAAATTCTGCATAATATGGTTTTGTTGGTACTACCCATTTACGCTTGTCTTTCTCAAGCAATTTATCTGCTTTTTTAGGGCCCCATGTTCCGGGTTTGTAAAAAGTTGGCTCTACATTATGCCATGCATCTCTTATAAAGTCAATGATCTTCCATGCATTTTCAACCTCATCCCATCTTGCGAATAAGGTTTGATCACCTTGCATAACATCGTGCAGCAATCTTTCATATGCTTCTGCTGACTCTGGTCCAAACTTGCATTCGTGGCAATAACTCATATCAACCGAATCAATAAGGATTTTATTTCCGGGAATTTTGGAATTAAACTTAAATGATATGCCTTCATCTGGCTGCACCCTTACTGTAAGAATGTTATTTTCTATTTTATGGTCTTTGTTGAACAATCTGTCTGATGATTTTTTGTATATGATATTTATTTCTGTTGCTCGTTCCTTTAACCTCTTTCCGGTTCTTATATAAAATGGAACATTCTTCCAGGTTTTATTATCAATCAAAAATTTTATGGCAAAGTAAGAACTGGTAGGAGAATTAGGTCTCATACCTTCTTCCTGCCTGAATGAAATTATTTTCTTTCCATTTACAGTTCCGGAAGTATATTGCCCTTTAACAGTGTCTCTCTTTATATTTTTGATCTTTGCTATTGATTTTAAAATCTTCACTTTCTGGTCTCTTATATCATCTGCATCCAGGCTTTTTGGTGCTTCCATGGCTGTAAGACAAAGTAGCTGGATAATATGATTTTGGACAATATCTCTTAATGAGCCGTTTTTATCATAAAATGGCCCTCTATTTTCTACACCCAACGTTTCCGCAACCGTGATTTGGACGTGGTCTATATATTTTGTATTCCACAACGGTTCAAATATTAGGTTTCCAAACCTCATTACAATTAAATTTTGCACAAGTTCCTTGGCTAAATAATGGTCAATCCTGTAAATCTGGTTCTCATTGAAAACTTTCCTTATTTCTTTATTTAGATTATTTGCAGTCTTAAGATTTTTTCCAAATGGTTTCTCAAATACAACCCTGCTGTAGCGTCCTTTTAAGTTTTTGCTTACCAAACCTACTTGATTCAGGTTTTTTACAATGCCATTAAAAAAATCAGGCAGGGTAGCAAGATAGAAAACCCTATTGCAGGCAGTTGTGTGTTGTTTTGATAATTTTTCTATATATTTCCTAAGGCCAATATACTTTTTTTTTTGATAAAATTCCAGCCGATAGTAGTGTATACGGTTCAAAATTCTATTTAGGATTTTTTCCTCTACTTTCCTCTTGGAAAACTTGCTTATTGAGGCTTTGGCATCTTCTCTGTACTGTTCAGTTGTCTTTTCCCGCCTTCCAACGCATACAATGGAAAAATTATCTCCTAAGTATTGTTCACTGTCTAAAAAATATAATGCCGGCAGCAACTTTCTATGGGTTAAATCTCCAGTTGCTCCGAATATGGTAAATATGCATGAATCTTTTTCATCCATTTTTTTTCACGGCATGTCCCCCAAACTCTCTCCTAATGGCAGCTATTGTCCTTTTTCCCAGAATAAATTTCTTGCTCTTATCCTCCCTTATTTTTACAGCAGTTTCAAAAGCAGGTACATAACCCTTTACAGCTTTAGCTGTTTTCTTAAGCTCTTCTATTGTAACGCTTCCGATTTTTGGGCTTATTTTCTTAAAATCAGGCCTTTTAAGGGCAGTATTCTCCAAATCCAATAGCCAGCTGTTTATCACGCTTGCAGGCCTCCATACAGAAGTTGCTTTAACCATGTCAATAGGCTGCTTAAAATTATTCAGTAATTCAGTACCTTCAGCCAGGCCCTGCAGATATACATATTCAATAATATTGTGCACACTTTTTACAAAATGCCCTGCACCAACATCCCCAAAATGGCCGTAACCTCCTTTTGCAGATAAAGCTTTAACAAAAGGCTCAATATGCTTGAACTGGTTTTTTGGCCCGCCAACCATTAAGGTATAACCATTCTTCAGCCCCCACACTCCGCCGGAAACACCGCAATCAAAAAAATGAACACCATAGCGCTTGCACCATTTATTGTGCTTCTCTGCATTCTCATAGAAATCATTAGCACCATCAACAAGAATATCTCCTTTATTCAGCAATGGAAGAACTTTTTTAATCATGGCATCTGTAACTTTTCCGGCAGGCAGCATAACCCAGACAATTTTCCTTCCAGAAAGCTTACTCACTAGTTCCTCAACGCTAGAAGCAGGAATAGCACCTTTCTTGGAAATTTGCCTTGTTTTTTCCGGACTCCGATTGTATGCAACAACTTTAAGATTATGCTTAAGAAGTCTCTCAACCATATGAAAGCCCATTCTGCCCAATCCAATAAAGCCAAGTTTCATTCATGCACCCCGTTTTAATTTAATTATAGAAAATTAAGTAGTATTTAAATAATATGCCTTTAACTTATAAAATATAATGAAATCTGCAAAAATTGCATCATTTTGTATTGTTTTGTTACTTTTAGTTTCAGCATGCAAAACAATGGGAGAAGGACCAAAGGAAAAAGTTGTAGAGCTAGGAAAAATCATTACATTTGATTATGTAGCAGGACTTGACAATGGAACTTTATTTGATACTTCTTTTGAAGCAGCTGCAAGAGAAGCAGGAATTTACGATGCTGACAGAATTTACCAGCCAATTACTGTTGAGTATGGTAAAGGGGCATTATTTCCTGGATTGGAGGAATCCTTGCTTGGAATGAAAGAAGAAGAAATAAAAAATGTCAGAATCCCCCCGCAAAAAGCTTATGGTTTATTTGTAGAAAACTCATCAAGAACCTTGCCTAAAACTGAAATTGATAATTATGAAACTTTAAAGATTAATGACATAATAACGATAGTTGCCTCAGATGGCAGCATGGTAAATACTTATGTAAAAGGAATCGGAGAAGAAAACATTACTGTTGGCCTGATAAACCACCCTCTGGCAGGAGAATATATCCAGTTTTCAATAATATTGATAAGCATTGAATAAATTTTCTATCTCTTTGGTTGTGCAATTACTTAATTATGTGTTGGGGCAGGCTTAAAGTGTTGCGTAGCAGCAACCTTCCCACTCAAACTCCTTAACATATGCTTTGTTATTTCCAAATTAAAGAATTTCTTCAATTCCAGCCTGCCCTTTACCCCGACAATCAACGGATAGGTTCCAAACTGCCTGCAAAATGTAGTATTGCCGTCATAAATCTCAGCATAGCAATCTTTAAGCACAGTACCTTTTGGAGCAATACGCTGCAGCATTACCCAATCAATATTCTGCCTTATATCATTTCTCCATTTCCAGTAATATTTTTTATTTTTCCTCAAAAATTTATCCCCTGCTTGTTCATAGAGCGGAGTTCCCTCAAATATAGCAGCCTGCCTTATGTTAATCCTCCTAAGCATTAAACCATTATCATAAACTTTCTTCAGCCAAAAAATATTCTCCTCATGAGTTTTCTTGCTCTCCCCTTTTAATCCAAAAATTATGTTTATGCCCGGCAAAAACCTCGGCATTCCATTTTCTCCCTTTTCCGCACCATATTTATTAAGAATTTTTATTGCATCATAGGCAATCTCCGGGCTTGAATTTAGCATATTTTCCTTGATAACCTCTTTGTCAAAACTTTCCACGCCAAAGGCAGCCACATTCCCTGCTGTACAATACTTAACAATGGCCTTTGTTATCTCATTATTTTTATCTGCAACAACCTTTACAGGATTTACATTATCTATATGCAGAACTCTAATGTCAGGGCAATTCTTCCTTATGCCTTTCAATAAATCAATTGCATCAGGAAATGTATAGAAGCAATTTTGCTTCCCCAGCCTGAAAAACCTGCACCCTAGTTTATAGAATTCAATTATCTCTTTCAGAATATCATCTTTATCACGAAATTCAACCCTATTCTTCAGAGGTTCTGTACAGAAGCTGCATTTTCCAATATCGCAGCCATGCCCTGTTTCTATCTCTATCATCCTGTAATCAGGAACCTGCTTAACAATTTTTGCACCACCAATTGCATAATCTTTAATATCCTTATAAGGAAAATTAAACATAGAATAATCAATCTTGTCAAAAACTGTTTTGTCGTATTTCTCAAAGAATTTCCCTCCCTGAAGCTGGCTTCCAAAAACAGCAGGACCAGTAAGAATCTTCTTGCAGTTAACCTCGGAAATTAACGGAATAATCTCCTTTAAAGTCCCGGGCATTGCAGAAAGATACTTTCCGGGAACATGGACACCAAGAACTACAATTAGGGTACCAGTCTCATTTAAAATTTTATTAACATTTTTATAATTGATTGTTAAATTGTAAGTTGTAATGTCAGTTTTCTGTGACAACTTTGTTTCTTTTATTGTTGAACCATGTTTTTTCCATAACCTTAAATCATCAATAGTCAAATAATTGACATCTTCATTCAGATAGCCTGCTATATACCTTGGATACACTCCCAGATAAGGCGGAACTCCAAGCCCTGCAGCCTCGTCTGTATAGCAGTCTAAAATTGTATATGTCATAGAACTTAAGCAACATTCATGCTATTAAAAAACTTTTTATTCAGGGCAGTATGCAAGTTAAATCAGCGAATAACTAAGAACTGCGGCAATTAAACCTATAAGCAGGCCAACAAGCACTTCCTTAGGATTGTGGCCCAAAGAGTAATTAAATTTATCTACTTTTATATTCTCATATTTGATGATGTTTTCAATCATTTTCCCTTCTTCCCCTACACTTCTTCTAACTCCAATAGCATCTCTCAAAACAATCAGGGAAAAGGTGATAACTACAAAAAATAATGAGCTGAATCCCTCATTTAGCCAGATTATTGTTGCAAGTGAACCAACCAAAGCAGAATGTGCACTGGGCATCCCCCCGGTTACAATCCAGTCATTAAAATCAAATTCAAGTGGATTATTGTTCTTAGATTTTTTTTTATTTCTATGATATTTGAATTTAAAGATAAAAATTTTTACTAATTGTGAAACACTGCCAGCCAATAAGACTGATACAAAGACATTATTTGTGAATAAAGCAGTTATTACGCTGACCATATTAAAAAAACTTAAATAATAGTTTATAAATATTTCTAATTATCCATAATGAAACAAAAACATCGTCATATCCTTTATATACTGGTTTTATTACTTTTTATTCTTGTTTTTCCCTTAATGCTTAAATTTGGATATTTAGACAAGCTGGACCTGAACCCGCATCAAATCAAGGAAAGGCTTTTAGAATTCGGGCCATATTCTCCGATTGTACTCATAACTATTCAGTTTGTCTTGGCAATAATATCTGTCCTCCCAAGTGTTTTATTCAGTGTTGCCGGGGGCTATCTGTTTGGGCCGTTCTACGGTACCCTATACAGCCTTATAGGCATGACGCTTGGTTCTTTAGTGGTATTCCTGATCGCAAAGAAATTCGGCAGGCCATTTGCTGAAAGAGTAGTGGACAAAAAGGAATTGCAGCATTTTGATATGTTTTTTAAAAAGAAAGGACTGTTGGTTTTTATCTTTACAGATTACATGTCAATATTTCCCAGGGATACTGTAAGCTTGTGTGCAGGGCTGACAAAAATTAAAAAATTAGAGTTTATTATAATATCTTTAATCGGATTTATACCTCCATTAATACTACTTAATTATTTTGGATCGCAGTTATCCAGAAACATTCTTGACTATAAAATCATTGTACTTGGAGCAATTATAGTTGCTTCGCTTGTTTTATATACTTTTAGGCATAAAATTAAAGGGCTGATAATAAAGGAAATAAAGATATTTGAAGACAAATATGGGAAGAAAAGATAGGACAAGGGATTTTTAGCATGGTAAGACTGATTGTTTATAATATAGAATATTGTGAGGGTATGACTGGTTTGTGGTGGGAATATCTGGAATTCTGGAAAATTTTTTCCCCTCCAAAAGGATTAGATCAAAAAATAGTGGACCATATTAAAAAATTAAGACCGGATATTCTTGCACTAGTTGAGGTAGATACTGGTTCATTTCGGGCAAAAAAGGATGAAGTGGTATTTTTTGAAAAACAACTGGGGATGACAAGTTTTGTGGAAAAAGTTAAATACCCTTTCCAGGGATGGTTAAAATTATTTCGTTATGTTCCAATACTGAACAAACAGGCAATGTTCCCAAAAAAGTTACTCTCTTGTTAGCTCATCTCGCCCTATTTCAGCAAGATTTCCGAATATAAATCATGGGAATTCATTGGTCCAAGTTACAGCAGAAACTGCAATAAAATTAATAGAAAAAGGTAATTGTAAGTTAAATAATAAATTTAAGTTCATATCTGAAACTTTGGGCGGTGGTTCTGATTTTGTCAGAACAATCAATAACTATAAAAAATTATTGGGATTAAATAACAATCATGATTTCAATACTGCAGATTGCGAGTTAATATGCAGGGATACTGGGGGTTACAGACAGAGTAGTATTGATAGGAGTCCTGTAGGATTATCAGAAAAGGACGTAAGAGATATCATTTTTAATTCTTTGATGAACAATAAATAATAACTTAGTAAAAATTGGCAAGATACTTAATTTTGCAAATACTATAACTCTATTTAGGATATTTATCCTTGCATTCCGAATTAATCCCTACAATTTTCAGATTTTAACAATTTGATTGATATATATATATCTGAACATTGATAAATATATGAAGATAAATGCAATTGTCAAAACTTGCTCTTTATAGATAAAATCTATTAAGATAGATAGGATTGCAACATATGTCATACCTACAGATATTTTTGCAATAGGTGTGACAGGAATTCTTTGATGTTTCTTCAGAAAAGTAACTTTTGATATGGACATTATAGCAACTGGAAAAATTAATAATATTATCCAGATAAAATGTATGTAACCCAAAATAACAAACAGAAAGAAGCTTACCAAAAATACAGACCAGTCAGTAAAAGAGTCAAATGCTTTACCGAATTCTGTAACTTGTTTAGTCATTCTGGCTGAGATACCATCAAATCTGTCACTTAATACTATAATTCCGAAGATGATTAATGAGTAATTTAATTCCGATTTGAGCATCGTAAACACAAACAATGGCAATAGTGCAAAACGCATGAAAGTGATAATATTTGGAATATTTAGAATTCTCTCATCTAATGTGTCTTTTATTTTGATTATTTGATCCATACCGGAAATTACCGTGAGTGCAACTGCTATCAGCATAAGATGCCAGCTGAACGGTAAATTTATTATGACTGCTAATATTGCAACTATTTGCGTAACTGTCTTTATTTTTCCTAGTTTGCTGGCCGGAATAACATGTTTGGGTATTACCGCAAATCTCAGTATTGTAATAAACCATTCCCGGGCTATTATTATAATTGCCATCCATGCAGGTACGCCCCTCCCAACTAAAAAAATCAGAGCTGCAGAAATAAGAAGTTTGTCTGCAATAGGATCCAGCACTTCTCCAATACTAGTTACTTGATGTGTTTTCCTCGCGATATAGCCATCAAGGGCATCAGATAATGACAATGCTATGAAAATAAAAGCTGCAATATAATCCCTATAAGGCATTTCCACCAAAAGGAAGAAGACAAATACCGGGATGAGAATAATTCTCATATAAGTTATCTGATTTGGTTTTGAAAAGATGTTTTTCATGTTATATTTTGGTTTTTATGCTTTTTTGCTTTGCCTTTTGCGATGGTAAGGGAATATAAAAAAAACAGCAATTATCGAACCAAGCAGATTAAAAACCAAATCCAGGGCATTGTTAAGATAATTCCCAACTGATTCTTGAGCTCCAAGGAAAACTACTGCCGTAAATTCCAATATCTCATTTACTGCTCCAATGCAATCAAAATCAGCAATAATGAAAATAATATGGGGTGCTGTTTTGTTTTTAAATCCAAATGCGGACTGACAATACTATATGCAACAAATGTAGTAATAAATATGCTTAGAATATGTATGACATTATCATATTTTAATATGCCCTGAATAATCCAAAAATCATAAAGTCTAATTCCTGCAATATTTACGGTTCCACCTACAAGATGCATAAAACCTAAAATAGAAAGACTCCATAAAATAACGGATGATAAGTGCAGTTTTTTATAATATAAGACAATTAATATTATTAATGAGGATAAAATTATAGTATAAAATAAAAACTCATAGTTCTTTCTAATAACTGCCACTAACGTAAAGAAAATTAAATAAACCATTGTGAAAGTTAATATTAGTCTTGATTCTTTTTTCTTATCCATATTGATGCTACAGTGTATGCTTATTTATTAATTTAACTTATTTTATTTAATCAATTAAAGATAACATAAAGAAATGAAAGTATCACACAGACTTATCAATAATTTTCTTAGCATAAATTATTCTCTGTATGCTCCCAATATAGACAACAATGGCTATTAGATACAGGAAAATGGATATTGACGGAATTGTCAAGTCCAGGATAGTTATATTGGGTACAAATATACTAATAACAATTGCAATAATTAAAAGCATTAATCTATCCAGCCTTTCCCCTATTGCTGGCCAGTCATGATTGTCTATGGGCACAACAATAGCCGTTCTTGCCTTAGCATAGCTAATAAGAAGGCTACCGCTCATAACAAGAAACGTCTCGATAAAAAAACCTGAAAGAGCAAAACCAAAATATATTATTACTTCAACATACTTGTCAATTATTGCATCTAAATAATTGCCAAACTTGGTTTCTTTTCCCATGGCTCTTGCGACACTACCATCTAAAGAATCCCAGACTGCTGCAAGTAGTATAAAAATAAGGGCTGCAATAACATTTCCTATGGCCAAAAAATAAGCTGCAACAAATGCCCACAAAATAGCGATCAAAGAAAAAACATTTGGATCAATTCCTGTTTTTGCTATTAATGAGCCTATTTTGTAAAGAGGCTTCTTAAGGTTCATTCTAAATTTTTTGCCAAACATCTTTTTATACAAATAATCTCAAAAACCTTTAAATACTTTATCATTAATTCGGGAAAAATGAAATATGACTTGCATACCCATACTTACCATTCTCCTTGCAGTAACCTTAAGCCGGAGTTGCTTCTTAAATTAGCGAAAAAAAGAGGAATGAATGGCATCGCAGTTACTGACCACGATATGATAGAAGGCGCCATTAAGGTGAAAAAGCTCAATAAGGACAAAGATTTTGAAGTTATTATGGGGGATGAGGTAAAGACAAATTACGGTGATGTCCTTGCATATTATCTGCAGGAAAAAATAAAAAGCAGGGAATTTTTCTCAGTAGTTGATGAAGTTAGGAAACAAGGCGGCTTAATTGCCATTCCGCATCCATTTAGGACATCAATAAATCCGACACTTCAGTTTAGGTATCCTTTGGAAAAGGTCAGGGACAAGATCGATGCCATAGAATGTTTTAACTCAAGGATGATTCCGGGCAATAATGAAATGGCGCAAAAGCTTGCAAAAAAGCTTAAAGTCCCGGGTATAGGAGGTTCAGATGCGCATTTTACATTTGATGTGGGCAGAGCTTACACTACTTTTGAAGGGGATTTAAGAACAGCATTAAAAAATAACAAGACAGGCTACAGTGGAACAATATTATATGGGGCACTTAGCGGAACATTTAGCTGTTTAAGAACCAGAATCCTTAATAAGTTAAGATCATGGTGAAAATCTCATCTTTTTGAATTATTCTTACTGAAAGAAACCATGGATAATGGATTTTCCGACATTTTTACCGTAACTTTCTGTCCTGCCATGAATTTATGCTCTCTGCTTAAAGAATCTGCAATCAGAACTCCTTTGATGGATTCAAATACAATCTCTACTTTCTCATTTTTGTTTAAAATGCCGTTAACCAGCTCGCATTTTGCTGAAACTTTGCCGGAATATGACTCCCTGACAAGATATTCAAATTTATTCGATTGCTCGGGCAAAATCTTTCCTCCTGCACTTTTTATCCACGCATTGCTGCCTGCCGGAGTTGAAATCAGCACGCCACTGCTCTTTTGCCTTTCCTTTTTCCCTCTTATATTAAGAAAATATCTTGCCGTATGGTGTTGTTTTTCTGAAGCTATATAGAATTCATTCAGTGCAAACTCAGAAACTTGTTTATTGCCTATGCGCGCTTCAAGTCTGCGAAATTTTTTTATATTATAATCCCCCTTCAATACTTTCTTAAACTTTTTCTCAAAATCCTTCTTTGTAGTCACCATAAAAAAACCTTCTTTGTATCTTGGATTGGAATTTACTCCAAGTGCAAGGGTTTTGTCGAAAATAAAGTGGGCAGTCCTTAAGAATGTCCCGTCGCCGCCAACAGCTATTACCAGGTCTTTGTTTTGAAATAATCTTTTATTTAGCTCCTCTCTTTTAGAAATTATATAGTTGATTTTATGTTTCTTTAACACTCTTTTGACTAGGTCTAATGCAGATTTCTCTTCCCCATCCGTTGGTTGGGCATAGACTACAGCTATATTCTTGATTTTCATTCTATAATCATTGCAACTTTCCCAGGCATTGCCTGTTTTGCTTTCGGTTCATCGCTTTCCTCTGCCTTTATTATCTCAACATCACAATTGAATTCCTTTTTAATAGATTCTATATTATCCTTCAAAATTTCAAATTCATTTTCAATAACAACTTCCGGAATCTTTGTAGGATCCTTTGCAAGTTTTGGAACCAGGGCAGAAATTTCCCTGCCGTGCTCTTTAATCATAACAGCTCTAATCAATTCTCCAATATTTCTTGTTTTATCCATCTCTTTTTTCAGCTTCTTTAAAAAATTATATTTCCATTTCTCTGCTGTAAACAATTTTATTCTTTTCGGTTCTTGGATATTTACCAGCTCTAAAACTGCCCTTGTATCAGAAATTGTATTTTCTATCAGCTCATCTTCTGCATCAACTTTCTTGTCAATCTTCTTTTCAGCATATTCCGGCCATTTTTGCAGGCTTGAAAATGGCTTATTTCCAATCTTCTCCCACAATTCTTCGCTCAGGTGCGGTGTAAATGGATTTAGCAGAAGTGCAACTGCCTCTAAGTTCTTTTTTGTCACCTCATCTTTTGAGCTCAAATAGTTAACAAATTCCATTAAATGGACCAAAGCAATGTTAAATTTGAAATTTTCAATGTTTTCTGTAACAAGCTTTGTTGTTTCATGCATCTTGCTTTCTGATTTCACATCTTTCCCGTTTGCAATTTTTTTCTCAGTCAGGCTCATAACCTTGTTCAAAAACCTATGGCTTCCCATTATAGCCTTGTCATCCCATTCCATGTCCTTGTCTGGTCCCGCTACAAACAGCAAAAAGAACCTTGCAGTATCTATCCCAAGCTTCCCGGCAATATCCTCCTGCGTAACAACATTTCCTTTGCTCTTGCTCATTACAACATTATTTTTATGCAGCATTCCCTGATTGAAAAGGTTTAAGGTTGGCTCATCAATTTTTACTAAGCCTATGTCTCTCAAAAATTTTGTAAAGAACCTAAAATAAATCAAATGCATTGTTGCATGCTCTTTGCCCCCAATGTACATGTCAACAGGCATCCAGTAAGCAGCCTTTTTTTTATCAAAAATTTCTTTGTTGTTTTTAGCGTCGCAATACCTCAGAAAATACCATGAAGAATCAACAAAAGTATCCATTGTATCTGTTTCACGCTTTGCTTTGCCGCCACATTTAGGACATTTTGCGTTTACAAAACCAACAGCACTTGCAAGCGGATTCCCTTTCCCGGAAAAGCTAACCTTATCCGGAAGTTTAACCGGCAGTTCTTTCTCCGGAACAGGCACAGTACCGCACTTATCGCAATAAACTATTGGAATAGGACATCCCCAAAACCTCTGCCTGGATATAAGCCAGTCTCTAAGTTTGTATTGTGTAACTTTTTTACCAAGGCCTTTTTTATTAAGGAATTTAGTAATCTCATCAATAGCATTCCTGTTGCCTATTCCATTAAAATTTCCTGAATTTACCAAAACACCATTATCTAAATAAGCCCTGCTCATCTTTTCCGGTTTTATTTCATGATCTTGAGGAGTAATAACAACTTTTATTGGAATGTTATATTTTTTTGCAAATTCGAAATCTCTCTGGTCATGGGCCGGAACAGCCATTATTGCACCAGCGCCGTACTCCAATAAAACAAAATTTCCAATATAGATAGGAACTTTTTCATTATTTACTGGATTGATTGCATATTTTCCAATAAACATTCCTTCTTTTTCCTTGTCTTCAGCTGTTCTTGTAAATTTATCTTCTAAAACGATTTTTCTGACAAATTTCTTTACATCCTTTTCGTATTTTGTCCCTTTTACAAGCTTCATTACTTTTGGATGCTCTGGAGCATAAACCACAAATGTAACTCCAAATAATGTATCTGTTCTGGTTGTAAATACAGGTATAACTTCACCAGTACCTTCTATCTTGAAATTTATTTCAGTTCCGTAACTTTTCCCAATCCAGTTCTTTTGCATTACTTTGACATCCTCTGCCCAGCCCTTTAACTTGTCAATGCCTTTTAGAAGCTCGTCAGCATAATTAGTTGTCTTAAAGAACCATTGCGAAAGCTCTTTTGCAGCCACATTCTGCTCTGTATGCCTCCAGCATTTCCCATTATGAACTTGTTCATTAGCAAGTACTGTATTGCATTTAGGGCACCAGTTTACAACAGCCTCTTTTTTGTAAGCTAAACCCTGCTCATACATCTTTAAGAAAATCCATTGATCCCATTTATAGTACTCAGGAGTATGGCTAGCAATCATTCTTGACCAATCATAGCTTAAGCCAAGTTCTTTTTGCTGTTTTATAAAATTTTTAACAGCATTTTCAATGAAAATTTTTGGATGGGACTTTGCTGCAATAGCCGCATTCTCTGCAGGCAATCCAAAACTGTCATAGCCCATTGGGTAAAGAACATTAAAACCATTCATCCGTTTATAGCGTGCAAAACAGTCTCCTATGCAGTAATTTCTTGCATGGCCCATATGCAACCCGGAACCAGAAGGATAAGGATACATCTCAAGAACATAGTATTTCTTTTTCGCAGAATCTTCTTTTACCTCAAATATTTTTGAAGATTCCCACTTTTTCTGCCATTTCTTGGCTATCTTGCCCAAGTCTGCCATCTAAACAAAGAAACAAAGAGTGTTTTTATAGTTTTTTATTCAGAACTTCTTAAATTGGGCAACAGTGTCAATTAAATCCACATGTCCCAGGAATATAGCTCTGCAGCAATACCTTTCCAGGCCTAATTCATCCATAACTTTCTTTTTGTCTTCTCCTTTTTCTAACTTCTCTAAATAGGATTCCCAAAGCTGTCCTATTGGTTTTCCGCAACTGTAGCACCTTACTGGAATAATCATTTTGTTTCACCTCTGAGTTTACGAAGAGGTGCCAGAAATTTCGTGAATTGTGAGCGAGTTCGCAACGAGTTCACTTGCATTTCACAAAATTTCTCAGCACCTTGCCCTATATTTATTGTATGCATTTTATTTTAACGATATGATTTTTGTCTTTTAGCCCTAGCTTGTCCGTGCCTGTTTGGCTTTGACGACTCTTTTCTCCTGACATCCGCTACAAGCAGGTTTCTGTCATAATTCAGAAACTGTTCCTTTAACTTGTCATTTTTTGAAAACTCTACAAGACCCTTTGCTATGGCTAATCTTGAAGCATCTGCCTGGCTTGAAATACCGCCGCCAAAAACATTTACATCTATATTTACTTTATTTGATAAATCTCCTGCAATAATTAATGGTTCTCTTAATTTTAATCTTGAAATCTTTGGCTCATAAAAATCCAGATTCTTATTATTAATCCTAACCACACCCTTTCCAGCCCTTATCGTAGCTCTTGCAATTGCACTTTTTCTCTTCCCTGCAGCTGTTACGGTTTTCATTATAACTTAGCACCTATATGAACGCATATGTCTTTAACAGAAACATACTTCAAATTCGGAAGCTTTCCCACATTAGCTTCTTTTAAAGTATCAAACTTCTGGTCTTTCAAACTGTCAGGAACTCCCCGGTAGCATTTTATATTTTTAAAAGCCTTTCTTCCTCTTTCTTTCTTATAAGGCAGCATCCCTCTTATTGCTCTTTTGACAAACCTGTCAGGCATCCTGCGAACAAAAGGCCCTTTGCTTGGAGTTCCCATTTTTAAAAATCTGTCATAATCCTCAAAAACCTTATCCCTATTGCCTGTAATCACGCAGCTTTCACAATTAACAATATCCACTTTCTCACCTAATAAGGCATTCTTTGCCACATAAGTTCCAAGTCTTCCTAAAATCAAATTATTTGCGTCTATTATCATCCTATTATCCTAATGTTCTTCCCATTAGGTTTATCCTTGCTTAAATCTAATAAAGGCACTATCTCAGCACCTGCTTTCTCTATTTTATCTTTTGCCTGGTCTGAAAACTGATAAGCGCTTATAGTTAATTTATGATTTAAAATTCCAGTACCTAAAACCTTTCCAGGAACAATTATAACCTCATTTTCTTTTGTATGCCTATTTATCCTGGATAGATTCACAGCTCTCCTGCTTCTTGTAGGCCTTTCTAAATCTAAAGCAACCCTCTTCCATAAGTTTACAGACTGCTCATTAGCCCTTTTCTTCAATTCTCCAATTAGCTCCTGTAATAATGGATTTGTTGCTCCTGTCCTTTTCATTTTATTATTTGGCTTTCTTTAATGTCTCATTGAACTCATCAAAAGTTTCATCAAAAATTCTCAATGCCTCATTCAAAATATCCTTGCAGCTTAACTGCCCCCAGGATTCCATGTAAAAAATGATATCATCATCATACGTTACCTTAACCTCGCCTTTTGAAACCTCTTCCACAACACCTGCAAGGTCATACTTGAACAAATTGTCTTTAATGACACTAAGCTTTCCATTTTTTATCTCAAAAATGTTTCCATGGGTTTTTTCCACAACTTCCTCTGGATTCTTGACATTTCCTATTTCTATGATTGGCTTATTCTTATAATAAGCAAGACCTGGACTCCATTTTGCATGATCTTTGCCTTTTCCTAAAACAGCAGTTGCCTCCAGTTCCAGACTTTGCCCCTTTAACAATTTTACAATAGGCATTTTTGGATAAACAGGCTTTACTTTGGGATCTTTGCTTTTAAGCTCAGAAGCATAAACAACGCCGGATCCTTTTGTTGCTTTTAGAGTAAGTTTAAGCTGGCATCTTGCACAGCCTTCTCCATCGCACTTGCATTTCTCAGGCAGATTGTATGATTTTAAATCTGTTGTTAATGGTATCAAACCAATCCTGTGAGCTATCATCTCATCATATGAAATCGAATTGTTTTTCCTGAATTCTACTTCTTCAACAGCCATTGTGGGGACTTCATCTACTATAATCCTCCTCAATGTATTTGCAAAAGCAGGCGTTGTATCCTTAATAATAAATGAAACCTTTCCTTCTTCCTTGTTACTTGACAAAATCCTTATTTCCATTTTTATCCTCCTTTAAACTCTTCTACCTCTCCTACCGCCTTTTTTTCTGCAGCCGTCATGAGGTAAAGGAGTAACATCCTCTATTAATCCAATTCTTAAACCCATTCTTGATAATGCTCTTATAGCAGCCTGTGCTCCGGGTCCGGGACCTGTAGGATCATTATGCCCCCCAGGAGCTCTTATCTTAACATGAATTGCATTTATTCCCTTATCCATAGCCCCTTCTGCAGCCCTCTTAGCAGCAATCATTGCAGCTGTAGGGCTGGATTCCATCCTGTCACTCTTGACAACCATCCCTCCAGAAGCCTTGCTTATAGTTTCTGTTCCGGTAATGTCTGTTATGTGGATTATAGTATTATTGTATGATGCATAAATATGCGCAATTCCCCATCTCTCTTGTCTTGCCATTTTTATTTCTCTTTAACCTCTGCCTTTTTTTCGTCTTTCTTTCCTTCAGCAGATTTTTCTTTCTGTTTTTTTAAATCGTGAGTGCTTGGGACTTTTGTCTTCTCTTCTTTTGCTTTCCCATCAGCATCTTTTGTTCCCTTGCCTTCTTTAGCTTTTGTTTCTTTTTTTTGTTCTTTTTTCTCTTCTACCTTTTCTGCAGGTTTTTCCTCTTTTGCTTCTTTTTCCCCTTCTTCTTTCTTTTCAGCCTTTTTCTCTGTCTTAACTACTGCTCTAATTGGATGACCGGTATTGGAAATAACAGAACCCTGGGCAAATTGTATATTGGCTTCTTCCTCTAATGGAACTAAATATGATGGAGCAGTAATTCTCTTGTCTCCTAATGAAATATGTTCATGAACAATAAACTGTCTGGCTTGCCTCATGCTGTTTGCGAGATTTTTCCTGCAGACCAGTGTTTGCAGTCTCCTTTCCAGGATATCTTTTAATGTTAGGGACAATATGTCCTCTACATTTGAATCTTTGCCTAAAAGTCCCAAAGAAAAAAGTTTTGTCAAAAGCTGAGTTCTTTCCTGCTCTACCTGAGGATTTTTTGAAGTAACAAGATTTTTTGCCTGCCGGGTAAAATTCTTTAGTATGGAATTCATCTTCCATATTTCATATTTCCTGTTTAGTCCGTACTCTGTCAACAGTTCTTTTTCTGCCACAATCCTTTCTTTTTGCCATGGATGTGCCGGCTTTGAAAATTTCTTTCTTTGTTTTCTTGGTGCTCCCATTTTTATCTAAGTCTTTCCGGACTTTACGTTTTCCTTTTTCTTAACACCTAATGATGCTTTTCCCTTGTTTCTCCTGTAATTTGATTTTGTTCTTTGGCCTCTTACAGGCAAACCTACACCATGTCTAACTCCCCTGTAAGACCTGATTTTTTTCATTCTCTTGATGTCATTTTCTTCTGTAAAAGTTAAGTTTCCTGTGATAAGGTGAGAATCTTTCCCGTCTTCATAGTTTTTTCTCCGGTTAAGCATCCAGGAAGGAACATTATAGTTTGACAAATTGTTCAGAACATCATCCAGCTTCTTGACTTCATCATCTTTCAGGTAACCGGATTTAATTGTTTTATCCACACCTGCAAGATTGCATATCATATTAGAAAACATAAAGCTTATGCCTTTGATTTTTTTCAGTGCATTGCCTATAGCCTTTTTCCCATCAAGATCAGTATTTGCAATCCTTACAAAATACTTGAAATCGTCTTTCTTACCTGCAGTTTCCTGAGTCTTTTCCTGAGTCTTCTGTTCTTCCATTCTAAATACATGTAATATCCGAGAATATAGCACTTAAAGCAACCCTAGAAGCGCTCTGTATGAACTCGGGCTAAGAAGAAACAGGAACTAAGTTTGGTTTATAAAAGTTGCGGAAATCCTATGAATTTCAATTCTTTATATAAAAATAAATTATCTAATAATTCACCAGAATCTCAACATCCTTGCCAAAAATATCCTTCAGATTCTCAAATATTGGCTCCTTAATGAAAACTTTTGGAGGAATTTCAACTTTTGTCAAGGCCTTTTCAAGCTCTACCAAAGAACTCTTTTGAGTTGTGCTTAAACTTCCATCTCCTTTTATCTTTGCTTTGCTTATCTCTTTTTCCTCATGGTCTATGTCGTGGATTATGAAAGCTTCTTTGCCAAGCAAAATAATTTCCCCATACCTGTTGCCGTGCTTTACTCTTATCTTTGTTCTTTCCAGTTCTCTTCCCCTTTTCCTCTGCAAATATTCCACTAAAAATTTTATCAATTCATTAGATGATTTCTTTACTTTCTCTACCTCAACCCTGGTAAGCTTCTTGTCATCATAATCTTTCTTAGCTTTAATTATCTCATTCAAAATCCGTAAAAACTTTGCAGGTATTTTTCCCTGGCTTATCAGCTCATCTTCAAATAATTTTACAACCTCTTCATCTTCAACTTTTTCTATGCCTTCTGTCCTCAGCACATCCCTTATTATAGTGACTATTGTCTCATAAACCTTCATCATATCACTTTCTTCCTTTATCTTCTCTATCTGCGTAAAAAGTCTTTTTATTCTTTTTAGGTACTTATCACTTTCTCCCAGAAGCTCATCAATTTCTTTCCCGGTAACCGCTTTCTTTTCTCCGTGCTCAATTGTTTTTCTTATATCTATGACTTTCTCCAGGGTTTTTACAAACTTGTCTTCCAGCATCTTCTCTTTTTGTACAAAAATTTCCCTCATCAAAGTAGCAGTCTCTTTTGGAGCTGGTGGAGGTATGCCATGCAGCATCAGCGCCGCTTGCGAAGGAGTTAAAATTGCATAATAAATATCTTCCATCCCCATTTCCTTAAGCTTTACTTCTACGCGTTTAAGCATTTGCTCTCCAGATCCCATAAACAGGTCAATAGCCTCAGGACTCGGCTTTATCTTTCCCATCCTGAGCAGCTGCTTCCATGCCATAAAAATACCCCTGTCATAAAATGGAACACCATCTCTAAGCAGGGTAAAAATTATCGGGTTCGCTTCCTTTAAGCTGTCCCAGAAATCTGTAAGGATATAAACCTGGATATTGAGCTTATTTTTTATTCCTGTTATCTCTCCAGCCTCAATCCCTATGCCGATTATAATGGCCCTCAACTTATCTTTTAACTCAGCTCTAGTCATCTTCTTGACATCTGTATCATCAATAACTATCCACACATCAATATCAGATGTCGGAGTTGCCCTGCCCTGCACTAAACTTCCTGCAAGCACATAGCTTACAATATACTTCTCAAACTTCTTGAGAATCATAGTCTTATGAACTTCTGAAATCTTTATCGCAGCCAGCATTCCCCTGTCAAAAATCGGGGTAGATAAAGCTATCAATTGCAGTAGTTCATATTTACCGTCATAGCAGTTCTGCCACAACTCAGATAAAATTACAACTTGAGGCGTAAGATTCTTATCAATTTCCTGCCCAATATTCTTCATTATAGCGCCTAATTTATCTTTTAACTCAAACTTTGACATCTTCTTGCTGTCAGAATCATCTACTAAAACAAGAACATTTATCTTATCCTTATCAACAACTGGCTGTTTTTGGTCTAACGGTTTTTGTTCTGCTGATTGAGGAGGCATTCCGGATAATTTTGGGTCTCCTTGTTTCGGAGGAGGCATTAAAGTCATCCCTACTATATATTTATCAAATTTTTCCAATACCCTTTTCTGAAATTTATCCAGTTTTGTTTTTATAGTCTTTAATTTTTCCTGTACATCTTTAGGAAGCTTTTCTAAAGCTGCTTTTTCCCTTAAAGCTACAGAATCATCTTTAGTATCCGGTTTTTCCGCAGGACCTTTCTTATCATATTTTTTAGTTTTTTTTGCCATTATGCAGAGCTTATGTTATTTTTTATTGTATATAAAGGTTTTGAAACCGAAGGTTTCAAATAACTGGAAATAGCGATTTCCAAAACATTTAAATATAATTATTCCCAGAATGGACAATAAAGAGATGATAATTTTGATAACAGAATCCGCATATAAGCTTACTGGATTGGTTGTTTTGGTAGTAGGGGCATTATTTTTTTCTCAGAGATTTGGGAGTTAACTATATAGGAAACACAAGCGGTTGGACAATTATCATTGTACTGGCAGGTGCAGCATTATTAGCCGGCGATTTCCAGTTAAGACAGCTTAAAGCAGCAAAAAAATAATTATTTATTTTTTTTGTTCATTGTAAAAATTTTCAATCATTTTTAGAGTTGATACATCATCAGGGCTTCTGTCATCTCTTAAGGATATAACCCTTGGAAATCTTAACGCATATCCAGAACTATAAGTTGGGCTTTTTTGAATTTCTTCGTAACCAACCTCTATTACAATTTTTGGCTTAAGTGTAACTTCCTTACCTTCTTCTTTATTTATCAGGGGCCTAAGCATATCTGTCATTTCCGCAAAGCTTAACCCTTCTTCTCTTTTTTCCTTAAGCCCTGTGCTTGCCTTTCCTACTTCAAGAAGCATGCCATTGTTCCTGCATGCAAGCGTGTAGCTGCTCAGCCATTTTGACCTTTTGCCTTCACCCCATTCTGCCTTAACAACAACTAAATCAAGATTTTCTTTTGTTCCTTTCAACTTAACCATGAAGCCTACCCTTGCACCTGGCTTATAAGGAGCATCAAGCTTTTTTATTATAAGCCCCTCATTTCCTGAATCAATTGCTTCTTTGTAAAAGATTTCAACTTCTTTTTTATTTGCAGTTACAATACTTTTTGCAGCCTTGATTTTCTTTGGAACATTTTTAATCATCTTTTTAATCATCTTTTTTCTTTCCTCAAAAGGCTCATTGATAACACTTTTTCCTTTATAATTTATTATATCAAAAACATTTACCTCTACTGGAAATTCTTCAGACATCTTATGGATGTCATATTTTCTTTTTATTCTCTGGGAGATGCTCTGAAATGGAAGGTATTTTCCGGTTTTTTTATTGTAGCCCACAGCTTCAGAATCAAGAATAATCTTTGTTTCATGAACATACTTTTTAATATGGTCTACAACCTCTGGAAATTGCTCAGTAACCTCTTCCAATCTTCTTGTAAAAACCTTTATCTCATTGCCGTCTTTATGTATCTGCATCCTCATACCATCATATTTGAACTCAAATTCAGCTGGTTTCCCGCATCTTTCAAAACCTTCGTCAATATCCTTTACCTTCAATGCCAGCATGACCTTTAATGGAATGCCCACCTTCATTGACATTTCCCCAAGGCCTTTAAGACCGTGCTTTTTCGCTGCTTCTGCCACAGGCCCAAACTCATTTGTAATGTCATATGCTCTCTGTACAGCACCAACATATTCATTGTATTTTTCCCTGTCTTCAATATCAATTTTATTCTCTTCTTTGACATACTTTATATTCAGCTTATCTCCAAAAAAAGCCCATGCAATCGCATCTCTTATGCTTCCTTCCCCAACACCTATCCTCATGTCATTGAGGATTGTCCTGACTATGTATTTAGCCTCATTAGGTTTTGCTGATGTCAACAGCTCTGCAACTAAAGCTATTTTTTTATCTACTGATCCAAGACCTTCAATTGTAACAAGTTTCCTTAGGTTTTCAAGAATTTTTTTTACACTAAGCTCATGCGTCCTTAAAGTATGCTGCTTCTTTTTCTTAATCAGATTATGTGAAACTGTTCCCAAATCTCCTGTTTTTTTCCATTCAGAATTTATTCTTTCTTTTGATTCTCCAGATGCTACGCCTATAGCCTTGAGCATCATCTTTGATGCCATTCCTATTTCCCTTTCATCCCATCTTGGAAAAACCCTTCCCTCTATCAACAAAAGAGAAGTTCCTAAATCATCTATGCTGATATCCTTAAGAAATTCTGAGATAGTATGAGTATGATCCAGTCTTTTTGTTGTACTCTCAAGTTTCACATACACCTCAACAAGCTTAGAGTATTGCATATCAAATTACAATATTAAGAACTTTAAAAATATGTCGATGTAAAGGATTGTTTTATTATTAAGAATTATTAGGAAATTAATATTTCAAAATAAAACTAATTGTTCATACTTTTAGGTTATTACTCCAATAATAAACAATTCACAGCAAAAAAGTTCTCCTAATTACCCATTATACGAACTTTTTCCGTTGCACTACGTGTTTAAATTTAACGTATTTTTTGAGAAATCTATTTAGTAGGGGCTGGCTTTAATTATTTTGAAAAGTGAATATGTTATCCCTTATACATTCCTTTAGGATTATACTTACTATCTTTAATCCCCCAACTCATATGAGGATTCATTTCCCTTATTTTTTGAGGGATTCTTGCTGCAGCTGCATCTAGTTGTTCTTGTGCTTTGTCGGATACTCTTATCCTAGAAACAGGTTCTTTTTGTTCTTCACATAACGTGCTTACGTTATACGGTTCATTCCATTCTCCTAACTTTTTTGTACCATTATTAAATTTCCAATATTTATCTCTTCCGCAAAAATCTATACTCAAAACAATAAATTTATTAATGATAAACTCAAGAATATGCCACATGGATGTTTTTGATGCTATAAGGGCAAGGAGAAGCATTAGGAAGTATAAAGACAAGCAAGTTCCATGGGACAACATAGCCACTATAATGCAGGCCGGGAAATTTGCTCCCAGTGCAGGAAATTTGCAAAACTGGAAATTTATTGTAGTTAAGAGTGATGAGAAAAGAAAAGCCATTACAAAAGCTTGCCTGCAGCAGGACTGGATGGAAACTGCTCCTGTTTTTATTGTTGTTGTTGCTGAGCCGGAAAAAGCTGAAAGGCATTACGGAACAAGAGGCGCAAGATTATATACTATCCAGGGATGTGCTGCTGCAATAGAAAACATGCTGCTTACAGCCCATAGCCTGGGATTAGGAACCTGCTGGATAGGTGCTTTTGATGAGGACGAGTTATGGAGAATTCTTATGCTGGATGAAGAAAAAACCGTGCAAGCCATTATAACAATAGGCTATGCTGATGAAGCTCCTGAACCTCCACCTAAGTATAGGATAGAGCACATGGTATTTTTTGAAAAATGGTGGGGTCGCATAGAAGCTCCAAAAACACATCTTGGATGGTGGAGTCATTATAACAAAAGGATTGTAAATGAAAGCAAAAAGTTAGCAAAAAAGACAGGAAGAAAGATCAAAGAGCATGTTAAGAAGAAATTGAAGAAGAAATAGTTCCCTTTCTAGTTTATTAAAAAATAAAAAATCCCCTTTACAGGGGACCAAATGCCTCCATACTCAAAAACGTTGGGGGTGGTTTTTTAGAAATGGAGGCATAGAAAAATACATCCTTTGCAGGATGCCACCACAAAGACTAAAGGGTGATCATTCATCTAGGATTTCTATGCCCAATTCTTCACTTATCTGTTGGACCTCCGGACTTGCCGCGAGCGGACTTTGTTTGCCCAAAATACATGAGCTCTTTACTCCTGTAACTATGGTCATTACAGTGAGTTTTCCTTTCATATCTTCCTGAACACGAGCGCCCCAGATAACATTTGCATCTGCATCAAGGCTTTCTGTAACCATTTCTCCAACTTTGCTTATCTCATCAAGAGTCATATCAGGACCCCCAATGATGTGCAGTAATGCACCTGTTGCTCCCTTGTAATTGATATCCAAAAGAGGATTTTCCAGAGCACCTTTTACCGCTTCTTCTACTTTGTTTGTTGTATCTGAAGCACCAACACCAATAGCAGCAACACCACCATTTTTCATAATGGCCCTTACATCTGCATAATCCAGGTTAACCAATGAAGGAACTGCAATAGTTTCCACTATGCCTTTTATCATTGTTGCAATAAGCTCATTAGCAACTGCAAATGCCTGCTGTATAGGCAGGTTACCCGCAATTTTAACCAGTCTATTGTTGTCTATTACTATTACTGTATCAGAAACATCTCTTAGCTGCTCCAGCCCAAATTCAGCTTTGTCTACTCTTGCTCTTTCTATTTTGAAAGGCATAGTAACAGTTCCAATAACTATAGCTCCTGTATCTCTAGCTACTTGAGCAACTATTGGAGCTCCTCCTGTTCCTGTACCGCCACCCATGCCAGCGCATACAAAAACCATGTCACTTTCCTTTAAGCATTGTTTTAATTCTTGCAGGCTTTCTTTTGCAGATTCTGCTCCTTTTTCAGGAAATCCACCGCATCCTAAGCCTCTTGTGACGCCTTTTCCCAACAGAAATTTACTATCTGCATTTATAATATTCAAATGCTGCTGGTCTGTGTTGCAGGCTAAAATCTCAGCGCCTTTAACACCTTTATTATATAGCCAACCAACCATATTATTACCGGCTCCTCCAACCCCTATAACTCTTATCTTTGCCTGTCCTACACTTACACCCTCTAATTTAGTTTCTTCACTGTTTTTTATTGCGTTTTCAACAAAAAAATCCATTTTTTCACCCCTTATTGTTTGTGGTTTTTATAATATACCTTCTAATATAAATATCAGAGTACCAATATATTTATATTGGAATTGCATCTATACTATCCCATAGAAAAAAGTTGTTTACGCCAATAAATAGCTTTTTTACACAAATTTAAGTACTAAAATTCGATTTAAACCAAAAATACGCCAAATAAACACGCTTTTTCGCCAAAAAAAGCTGTTTAACCGAGTTTTTCGCCAAAAAAACTCGAATTAGGTTTTTTTATATTCTATATATATTAGTAAGATTATATTTAAACATTTCTAGAGTGGAAAATATAGGTTTTAGTATATTGGTTTGCAATAACTTATCAAGGAACCTGAACAAACATAAATCCTGGAATATCACCCCACACCTCTGTTGGTTTAAGTATCTTTACAGGATATCTTTTTTGTGAAAATCCACCCTCTCTATCGAAATATGGCCAAAGGGTTTGCTTACCAATCTCAACCAAGCCATTCTCCATATAAGGAACATTTTTTCTGAAACCTAGAATTCCTTCCTTCCTCACTTCACTGATTGTAAGTATACTTTCATCAAGTGATGATGTTAAGCCTGTTGCTCCTACATCTCTCCATAGGTGTATTTTACTCCCACTTTCATCATCTTCTCTCATAATCCTATACTTAGCATTTGAATGATCACACTGAACATATAACATAGAACCGGGTCTCAAATTTTTTAAATGAAATCGATTTATCATTATTTTTCGGTCGTCCAGATGGTCTTGATAATTTGGATCCATAATATTATTAGGTTCAAATCTATTTACATAGTCATCTATAAACTCCATAAATCCCTTTTGAAATGGGGTAATTCAATCATACTAAATAAAAATAGATGTTTTATATAAAAATCTTTCTATATTTACCCCTAAAGAATAACAACCAATTAACTTAATACATAACAAAGTTAAAATAACTTTCCATATTCCATTGATTCTATGACCCTAAACTTCATAGGTATTGGTCTTAATGATGAGAAAGACATCAGCCTAAAAGGCCTTGAAATAGTAAAAAAAGCAGATTTTGTCTATCTTGAGAACTACACTGCAAAAATAAACTGCAATATAAGCTATCTTGAAAAATTATATGGCAAAAAGGTCATTTTAGCTGATAGAAAACTAGTTGAAATTGATGCTGAAAATACAATACTAAAGCAGGCAAAAACAAAAGAAGTAGCTTTCCTTATTGTAGGTGATGTTTTCTCTGCAACAACACATATAGATTTGTACTTAAGAGCAAAAAAGCTTCAAATTAAAACAAAAATAGTGCATAATGCATCTGTTTTAACTGCAATTAGCGTTACAGGACTTCAATTATACAATTTCGGCAAAACTGCATCTATTCCTTTCCTTAATGACAATATAGAAACTCCTTATGATGTTTTGGCAATAAACCAAAAAAACAACTTACACACCCTATTTCTTTTAGATATAAAAGAAAATTCTAATGACAGTTTGCCCATGCATGATGCAATAAGATACTTATTGAAAGTAGAGATGAAAAGAAATGAAAAAATATTTACTGACAACACTTTATGCATTGGCTGCACTAAACTAGGCTCTTTAGATCAGATAATCAGGGCTGGAAAAACAAAAGAACTGCTACAATACATGTTCAAAGGAGGAATGCATTGTTTAATAGTACCTGCAAAAAAACTCCATTTCATGGAAGAAGAAGCTTTGAAGCTTTATTTCTAAAGACAATGATTGTCCTCGCAGCCATTTATACATAAAAATATCTCCTGCAGTGGATTTCCATTCTCGCAATAAAATTCCCATAAATAATTGAAATTCAGGCAATAATCATTGAATTCAAACCTTGTTGCATTATCATAAAACCCAAACACAGTTCCATTAACCCATCTTACCATCCCTCTGTCTGTATCATGGCATAGCCTTATTGTTGTTATGTTTTCTTCTGTTACTTCCTCTTCTGCAGCTTCAATTTCCTCAATTTTATAAGCTTGTGTAGTAATTTCTTCTTTACCGCAACCGTAAATAAAAAGAAGAAAAATAATAAAGATCAATATCGGGATTCTTTTCATATTCTTATAATTTGATGTTTGGTATAAATAATTTTTGAAATTTAAGATAATTTTATAAATTAGCTTTGTTGTCATTTACATTACAGCCCCGTAGTCTAGCGGTCAAGGATATCGGCTTTTGGACGCTTGGAAAACAGCCGACGGCCCAGGTTCGAATCCTGGCGGGGCTACTTAATCTTTTTATAATTATGCTTCACCCATGTTTCCAGAAATGCAAGCTATATCCAAACTTCAAATACTCTAGTGCTTTTTTTATGTCGTTGAATGACAACACCTTCCTTGAAATGTGATGTTCCTTAAAAATGGATTCATTCTTTTCGTGCGTAATCCATTTATAATTTTTAAGAATTTTTACTAAATTTTCAATAGCCTTTTCCTGAATGAATTTTTCAGTATTTTTATCAATGCGATCTTTGTCGTAAAATACGTGCATTAATTCATGCATCAAAGTTCCCAACACAGCTTGGGGTGTCATTCTGTCATGTATTATAGTTATTGGAGAACTGTATTGGAAACTAGTAAAACCAGAAAATACCCAGTAATTCTTTTTAAGCTGCATAACCCAAGGAAAATGAGCTTTGCGAACTATTAAATTATTAATTATTTTACCATCAAATTTAGTATTAAATTGAGGGTTATCCTTAAAATGCTCCAACCAACTACAGGCAACTATTAAGAATGAAGCATATGCTTGGAATGCTCTATCATGATGTATCTTAATTTCAACATTTTGTCCATTAGGGCTCTCAACCTCGACCTTTTGTTCAAACATATACTCTTACATTTTTTCATCCCATAAAAACTTTATTATTTTTTACCTTAAACAAATGGGTGTTTTCAATAACATTTATAAACCATATAACATTCCCAAATCTATTCAAGAGATGTGTCGGTTTAGGCTTGCACATACTGGAGACAAATTATTTCTATTTGTTTCCGTAAAGATAAGATAATTCAATAAAAATGGCACGAATGTATTCAAGGAAGCACGGAAAATCCGGCTCCAAAAAACCTGTCAAGAAAACCTTGCCAGTATGGTTAAGTTATAAGCCAGAAGAAGTAGAGCTTTTAATAGCCAAATTAGCCAAAGAAGGAAAAAGTTCTTCTGAAATAGGCATTGTTCTTAGGGATACATACGGAATTTCTGATGTAAGGCTCTTGTGCAAGAAAAAAATCTTCCAGATACTGGAAGAAAAGAAAATAGCTCCAGAGCTTCCTGACGATTTAATGGCATTAATAAGAAAATCCGTAGCAGTAAGAAAGCATTTAGAAACAAACCACATAGATGAGACAGCTAAAAGAGGATTAATATTAACAGAATCAAGCATAAAACGACTTACAAAACACTACAAAAGAACAGGAAAGCTTGCTTCAGAGTGGAAATTCGATCCTGAAAGAGCTGGATTCTTTACGAAATAATCAAACTTTTCTTTCAACAACAAAATCAGCCAATTCATTAAAGAATTTAAACCCTTCTTCATTCAGCTTAGCTTTCTCTAAATATTTTTTAGCCTCAACAGTCTTATTTTTTGCATAAGTTCCTGCATCTTTCATTGTCTTGCTTAAATCCATCATATCATCATGAATTTGAAAAGCCAATGCCATGCTGTCTGCATATTTATCCAAAGCTTCCAATTGAAAATCTTTTGCATTATTTAACAAAGCTCCAAACTTTATAGAAGAAGAAAACAAAGGGCCTGTTTTCGCAGCTGCCATTTTAACATAGTCTTCTTCCTTGATATCTTTATCTGCAGAAATGCATAAATCAAGCATCTGGCCTTCATTAATTCTGGCATAAGCATCATTGAAAATCTCCAGGGATTTTTTCTTAATGCTGTCATCTAAATTAGAATCTAAAATGCATGACTTTGACAATGAAAACAATATATTTCCCTGCAAAACAGCCATTGAAACAGAAAATCTTTTTGAATGACTGTTAAACAAATCTCCTTCACAAGCAGAATCTGAAAAATTTTTCTTGAAATACGCCTCAAATATTTTATGCATTGTTGGCTTATCCCTCCTTAGTAAATCTTCATCCATCATATCATCATGTATCAATGAAGAAGCATGTATAAGCTCTGGAACAATGCAAACAGGATAAATCTTACTCTCATCAGAATCATTAATTGCCTTAAATGACATTATAGTGGCTATAGGCCTCAATCTCTTGCCAGGCCTTAAAGTAAATTCCTTAAGATAACCATAGCTTTCCTTTAGAAAGTCATCGTCTTTCTTTATCCCATTATCAAAGAATTTAATTAATTCATTGTCAATGATTTTTTTATAATTATCCAGACTATTGTTAAATTCCATTTGTAATGTTCCTTATTTTATCAACAACTTCATTTATAGTAATATCAGGTGTAGAAGCTCCTGCTGTTACACCAATATTCTCTTTGCCATTAAACCATTCTTTTTCCAATTGCTCAGCAGATTGTATAAAATAAGTCTCAACACCCAACTCTTTGCTTTTTGCTGCCAATTCTTTTGAATTGCTTGATTTTTTGCTGCCAATTACAATCATTACATCTGCTTTATTTGCTATTTCCTCTGTATCTGACTGTCTTTGCTTTGTAGGATTGCAAATAGTATCCACAAAAACAAAATTCTTTTCAATATCTTTCAAATTCAAAGAAAGCTGCTCAAATTTGTTATCAAAAATATCATTAATATTGTTTATTAATTTCTTATAGCCATCAACTGACATTGTTGTTTGGGAAATTATCGCAACTTTCTCAAATTTATTCTTATTTATGTGCTCAATAACAGAAGAAGCATCATCTGGACTTTCAACAATAAACGTATCTTTGCCTTTGATATGATAGCTGGTTCCTATACTCTCCGGATGGTCACGCTTTCCAAATATAATAACCTCATAGCCATTGTTTTTCAGTTTAATTACAACATTATGCACCAAGGTTACTAATGGACATGTAGCATCATTAAGCTTCTCATTCTCAATGTTTTTCCCCTTTAATTCCTCATATGTTGTTCCTGGTTCGCCATGCGCCCTTAAAACAGTAACAGAATTCTTAGGAATTTCTTCAATATTATCTGCAAAAATAATATTTTTCTTCTTCAGATCATCAATAACTCTTTCATTATGCACAAGCTGCCCGTAAACATATGTTTTTCCATTTAATGCAGTATGCTCTGCTATATCTATTGCTCTCTTGACTCCAAAACAGAATCCGGCATGTTTCGCTACGGTTATTTTCAATTTGAACATGCCTCCGTCTTATGGATTTTCAAATTGAAAGCTACGAACGTCCCAGAGGGATACAGGAACGTTAGTGATTGTATTAGTGAGTATGTTTTCATTTTTATTATTGAATCGTTTTTCATTGAATTCTCAATTACTATTTTTTGCTTCTTTTAACTCCGCCAGCCTTATACGGCGTATACTTCCCTTTAGCTTTCTGAGAAACTTTTTCCTCTGGAAAAACATCATATTTCTCAGATTCATCATAACCACAGTCCTTGCAGACAATGCATTTAATATCCATATAACTAATTAATTTAATATCTTCTGACTTGCATTTAGGACATTTATTTTTGATTTCCATATAAGGGGTAAAATTTGGTGTTTTATTAAGGTTTTTATAGAAACAAAGCTAAATAATCTTCTCTTTACTATCTTTCTTAACTATATGAATCACATTCACAGGACATGAATCAGCAGCTTCTTTGTTTATCTCAAAATCTTTTTCCTCAATCTCACGCTCCTGCCACCCATCTTCCTTGTCCTTGCCGCCTTTGATATCTGACTTGCCGCCATCATGCATCTCCCAGAAATCCGGCGCTACAGTAGCACATGCAGCGCAACCTATGCAGTTAGGCCTGTCATGCTGTAATACATATTTTTTAGATTTTTCTTCATCTGACATTTTACAAAAGAAATATGCACCTCATATATAAATCTAATGCCAAAACAATCTAAGCCCTGTAAACACCATTGCCATATTGTGTTCATTAGCAGCTTCTATAACTTCTTTGTCTTTTATAGACCCCCCTGGTTGGATTATAGCAGTAATTCCGGCTTTAGCAGCTTCATCAATCCCGTCTCTAAACGGAAAGAATGCGTCAGATGACATAACAGCGCCTTTTGAGTTCTTTCCTGCTTTTCTTCCTGCAATTTTTACTGAATCCACTCTTGACATCTGGCCAGCCCCTATTCCCACTGTTTGATTGTCTTTTGCAAAAACTATTGAATTGGATTTAACATGCCATGTTACATTAAAAGCAAACTTTAATTGCTTTAATTCTTCTGCAGTTGGATTTCTTTTTGTCACAACCTTAAGATTTTTCTTCAATATAGCAGAAATCGGAGAATCTCTTGATTGCACCAATAAGCCACCAACAACTTTTTTTGCATAATAGCTTTTTTCTGATTTTTTTATTCCGCCAGTTTCCAGCAGCCTTATATTTTTCTTTTCCTTTAGAATTTTCAAAGCATTTTTCTCAAATTTTGGGCACATTACAACTTCCATAAACAAGGGCCTGATTAATTTTGCAACTTTCTCATTGCAGTCCCTGTTTAAGGCAATAATACCTCCAAAAGCTGATAAAGGATCTCCATCATAAGCTTTTTTGAATGCTTCTTCTATTGTATCTGCAATTGCGCAGCCAGCAGGATTAGTATGCTTTACAACTGTTGCAGCAGGCTCCTTGAATGTCTTTACAAGCTCAAACGCATTATCTATGTCTAAGATATTATTGAAAGAAAGGGCTTTTCCATGCAGCTGCTTGGAAGTTCCAATGGAACTTTCATAAATGAAAGGATCAACATAAAAAGCTGCCTTTTGATGCGGATTTTCACCATACCTTAAATCCTGATTTTTCTTGAAAGTTAAATTAAGTGTATCAGGAAACTTTCCGCTTCCAAACTTTTCATTAAAATACTCATTTATTATTGTATCATACCTTGCAGTATGCTCAAAAGCTTTTAGTGCAAGATTTTGTTTTAATTCCTCGTTTATTTTTTTCTTTTTTATTTCTTCCAGCACCACATTATAATCCTTAGGGTCAACGATTACCAAAACATCTTCAAAATTCTTTGCAGCAGCCCTTACCATAGAAGGCCCGCCAACATCAATATTCTCAATAGATTCCTTAAAACCTGCATTCCTCCCTACTGTTTCTTCAAAAGGATAAAGATTGACAACAACAATATCTATTAAATCAATTTTATTTGCTTTTAGCTCTTTCATATGCTTCTTATTTTTCCTTAAAGCTAGTATTCCCCCAAAAATCTTTGGATGCAAACTTTTGACACGACCATCCATCATCTCCTTACTTTTAGTGTATTTAGAAATCTCTGTCACAGGAATTTTTCTTTTCTTCAACAGTTTTGCAGTCCCTCCGGTAGACAATATCTTTATTCCTAATTTATTCAGTTCTTTAGCAAACTCAACAATACCTTTTTTGTCTGATACTGATATCAAAGCCGTTTTCATTTTTCAATTATTTTATTTTTTCAATATTTATTATTAATCATTGTTTTTTCTTTATTGTACTTTATTCCGAAATTGTAACTTCGCTACCTTCAACTTTAATCTTCCCTTCCTCATACAATTTAATAGCTTTAACAATAACTTCCTGCTCTGCTTTTTGCACTTTTGCCTTTAAGCTTTCAATTGTTTCATTTTTCTCAACATCAACTTTTTTCTGCAGAATTATAGGACCACCATCAACTGATTCATCAACAAAATGCAATGTACATCCAGTTTCCTTTACACTGGATTTAAGAACTTCTGCATGCACATCCTTGTCCATTCCACCCGCAAATGCCGGCAATAAAGAAGGATGAATATTCATTATTTTGTTTTTATATTTACCAACAAACCAGGAACTTAAGATTCTCATATAGCCAATAGCCAATACTAAATCAACATCATGTTTTTCCAGTTCTTTAGAAACTTCTCTGTCAAATTCTTCCCTTTCTTTGCCTTTAGAATCAATAAACTTAGCTTCAATATTATGCTCTTTGGCCCTTTCTAGAGCATAAGCATCTTTTTTATTGGAAATAACAACAGAAATCTTAGAATTTATTTTTTTGGATTCTATAGCATCAATTACTGCCTGCATGTCAGTCGCTTTTGTTGATGCTAAAACTCCGATGTTCATATAATCAATCACCGGTGCCATTCAGAAAATATAGTAGTTTATAAATCTTTGTGTTGTCCTCAAAACCCTCTCTTAATCTCCATAGCCTTCAAAGTATTATCCAGCAGCATAGCAATTGTCATTGGCCCTACACCACCTGGAACAGGAGTAATATATCCAGCAA